>ENA-UEQE01001478-UEQE01001478.1-human-gut-metagenome-genome-assembly--contig:-NODE-1478-length-18941-cov-6.328880_pt1 | contig 18941 bp, 16 predicted proteins | sample MGYA00242934_ERZ507935 | MGnify/ENA primary metagenome ERZ507935 (study PRJEB26167, sample SAMN06115423) | human gut metagenome | host: Homo sapiens | place: China:Anhui | collected 2015-03-30... | reverse complement strand
TGGATTTCATGTAATGAACAAAAAATGAGAGAGGCCCACATCACCAGACGTGGAACGAGCTTTTATCTATTGATTTTCATTGAAAAAATCATCAACCGTAAAATTGAACACAGCCAACCGGAAAATGCCTTGGCCGTGGCTCCCGCCAAGGGGAAAACTGGAAAAAAGCTCTATTTTTCATCGCACTGTGGAGATGAAACAACCACATCCTATAACAGGGCCTACGGAAAACCCCCGGCTGGGCCGGGGGCTATGTGGGAGGAGGCATCTGGGAGCCGTATGGGAAAGGGGGCTAGAGGACGGCGATGGCTTCGATTTCCACGCGCGCGCCCTTGGGCAGGGCGGCAACAGCGACGCAGGAACGGGCCGGGGCATCGGCTCCGAAGGTTTCGCTGTATACACCGTTCACAGCCTGAAAATCAGCCATATCCACGATGAACACGGTCACTTTGACCACATCGGCGGGCGTGGCTCCGGCTTCGGCGAGGACGGCCTTCATGTTGGCGAGGGCCTGCGCCGCCTGTTCCTTCACATCATCGGAAACGAGCTCTCCGGTGGCCGGAACCATGCCGATCTGGCCGGAGAGGTACAGGGTGCCGCCCTTACGGATGGCCTGCGAATAGGGGCCGATGGCGGCGGGGGCATTGGGGGTGGAAATCACGGTTTTCATGGCGTTTTCCTTGGTTGGAGTTACTTCGCCCATTTGAAGGTGAACACCTGCTCGACATCGGGGTGCAGGCTCAGGTGAACCGGGCAGGTATGCGCGGCGCGTTCAATCATGGTCTTCTGCTTGTCGGTGTATTCGCGGTCGGGCATGATGAAGGTCACTTCGATCTTGCCGATGCGGCGCGGGTTGGCGCTCATGGTCTTGGCGACTTCAATTTCCGTTCCGACAACGTCCACATCGTGCATCTTGCCGTAAATGCCGATGATCGTCATGGCGCAGGATGCGAGGGCGGTAACGCAGAGGTCAGTGGGCGAAAAGGCTTCGCCCTTGCCGTTGTTGTCCACGGGGGCGTCGCTCACCAGTTTGGTTCCGCTCGCGACATGGGTGCACTCGACGCGCAGATCGCCAAGGTATTTCGCGGTAACTGTAGCCATGTGGTTCTCCTTTGTCGTCAGGGTTGAGCTTGTTGCTGAAAGCACAATACCCCGGACGCGGATAATGGTCAACAGTATACCGTCGACTTATTTAAAAACCAAGAAAAAATCCTGCCCATACGGGGCCTTCCTCGAAAGAAGCCCTGTCCATGCGGAGCTTTCCTCATTTCTCCCCAAGATAACCCAAGGGCACTCGTTGAAAAGGGGCACCTGTTGAAAGCCTTCCCTGCCCAGCCGTCATCGGGCCATCGGCGTGCAATGCAAACTCTGCGTGCAATGCGAAACATGGAACCACTAGCCGTCGACGAAAGCAGTCGACAGCATGCCAGATATCAGGTATCTCCTGCCCGTACAATAATACGTGTGGAGGGAGAGGGATGTACGGGAAAAAAGAGGCTCCGGCCATCCGCATTCTGCAGGAAGCGGGTGAGGACGTGGGGCGTTTGGAATATGCTTTCACCGAGCGGGGCGGCACGAAGGACGCGGCCCGGCAGCTTGGACTGTGCGAACACGACATCGTGAAAAGCCTTGTGTTCGACGACGGGCAGGGAGGGCACGCGGTCATGGCGCTCATGCACGGCGATGAGCGCGTATCCCTGCACAAGCTCCAGCGGCTTTCGGGCGTGCCGCACCTCCAGCCGAGTTCCCCGGAAAACGCCGAACGTCTGACCGGATACAAGCCCGGCGGCATCTGCCCGTTCGGGCTCAGTTCGCCGCTTCCGGTGTTCGCGCAGTCTTCGCTTTTCGAGCGGGGGACGCTGTACATCAATGCGGGCGAACGCGGCGTCATCGCCGTTATCCGGCCCGATGCCCTGCGGCTTGCCGGGGCCGTGGCCGGGGACATTCAGAGCTGCGGGCCCCGGCGATAACCCTTGACGGCGTATATGGGGAGAGGTTATTTGGTATCAAATACATATGATACGGCGTTCACAATCGGACGCCGCCAACGAACACAATGGTGAGCGATGCAACAGCTTAACAAACCGACATACAGCGAACAGGTGGTCAACCTTATCCGCCAGCGGATCCGCAACGGCAAACTCCGCAGCGGGGATCGGATCAGCGAGGCCAGCATAGCCGAGGAATGCGGCATCAGCCGGGCCCCCGTCCGTGAGGCGCTTTATCAGCTTGAAACGGAGGGGTTCCTGATGTCCCACCCGAAGCGGGGCAAGTGCGTAACCCTGCTCACGGGCGACGGCATCCGCCACCGCTACGAACTGTGCGGGCTCCTCGAAGGGGCCGCCGCCGTCAACGTAGTCCTGAACCTGCCCAAAGGCCCGTGGGAAGAATTGGAAGCCCTGCTTGACCGCATGAAACAAGGCGTGCTTTCCGGCACGCCCTTCGAGGATCACGCGGCACTCGGCACGGCCTTCCATGAAACGATCCTCGAAAGGGCCAGCAACCCCCTGCTCATCTCCATTGCCCGCAGTTCCTGCCGGGTGATTTCCAAATACCTTATGTTTCAGCAATGGCGTACGCTGTACACGACGGAGGAGCTTTTTCAGCGGCACAACAGCATGTATGAGGCGTTCCTCACGCGCAACCCGCACACCATTGAGGAAGCAGTGCGGGCGCATTATGCCGATTCCGCCGAACGGCTCGCCCAAATATGCGAAGCGGAACAAAAACCCAAGGCAACCCGCTCCAAGCGGCGCGCCCACTTCCCCACCGAATGACAGCCCTGCCCCGTGCGGGGCTTTTTGTTTGGCCCTGCCTTCCTATGTGGTTGTTTCATCTCCGCGGTACGCTCAAAATGCATTCTTTTTCCGGTTTTCCCATCGGCGGAATCCATAGTTAAGGCATTTTGTTGGTCATGCCTTTGGAGCTCCAAAGAAAAAGCATCAACTATTTTCTACGGCACAACCTTTTGTTTCCGTTTGAAGTTTCGGGACGTTCGCTTATGGGAAACTGGGGGAACACGCGGCCCGCTCTTTCCGTTTTTATCCTGACGAAAGCTCAGGGAAGAGAAAAGCTGGCCTTCCCATATGAAAACCCCTCGGCGGGCCGAGGGGGAAGGAAAAATCCGCTTATGTATGAACGTGGGGCGGAAAATTGAGTGGAACCAAAAAGTTACAGGACGGCGATGGCTTCGATTTCCACGCGCGCGCCTTTGGGCAGGGCGGCGACGGCGACGCAGGAACGGGCCGGGGCGTCTGCGCCGAAAGTTTCGCTGTACACGCCGTTCACGATCTGGAATTCCGCCATGTCCACGATGAATACGGTTACTTTGGTCACATCGGCGGGCGTGGCTCCGGCCTCCGCAAGGATGGCCTTCATGTTGGCGAGGGCCTGCGCGGTCTGCGCCTTCACATCATCGGAAACGAGTTCCCCCGTAGCCGGATCCATGCCGATCTGCCCGGAAAGATACAGGGTATCGCCCTTACGGACGGCCTGCGAATAGGGGCCGATGGCGGCGGGAGCCTTGGAAGTGGAAATGACGGTTTTCATGGCAGTCTCCTTGTTCCCAAACGGGTATTGAAGTTTTGACGCACCCGCAGGAACTGGGACAGGAGCCGGGATACGGACGCTCCCTCCCTGTTGCCGCGGGATGCCGCGCACTGGCTGTTGGGTATGTACACCCGGTGCGCGGTTCGCCAAATGCGTCCATCGCTACAGTAGCCGCAAGGGGCCCCTTTGTCATCTGTCGGCCTTGCATGGCTTGGGGAATGCACGTAAAAGCGAAATCATCTCCTGACGTTTTATGGATCAGGGGCATATGGATGGCCCGGCATGCACGTTCCGCCGGGAACGCGGCCTGAAAGCCGCCTGCCTAACCTTGTGAAAAACAGAGTCGCCATGAATCGCTTTTGCCGGTTGTTCCTTTTTATCATGCTGTGCGGCGGTCTGCTCTTTGCCGCCGTTGCCGCGTCCGCCGACGGCACCCCAGTTGTTGAGGAAAAAGCCTCCGCCCATCCTGCAAAAAGATGGCGGGTGGCCTACATTGAGGGAGGCGGGTATACGGACTATCAGCGCATCCTCGCCGCCACAGCCAAGGGGCTTGCCGAACTTGGGATTATTGCCGACGGCGATGTGCCCATCCCGGAGAAGACGGACGACACCCGGCCCATTTGGGACTGGCTCGCCGAACATGCGGGCGGGGATCGGCTGGAGTTTTTGAAAGACGGCTACTATTCCGCCAACTGGGACGCGCCGCAGCGTGCCGCCAACAGGAAGGCCCTGCTCGACCGTATCCGCGAACGGGGCGACGTGGATATGGTTTTCGCCTTCGGCACATGGGCCGGTCTGGATATGGCCACAGCCGACATTGCCGTTCCGGTGTTCTCCATGTCGGTCACCGACGCGGTGCAGGCGGGCATCTCCAAATCGCTGGAGGATTCCGGGCGCGACAACCTGCATACGCAGATCGATCCCGAACGCTACAAGCGCCAGCTTGCCGTTTTCCATGATATTTTTGGTTTCAAGAAACTGGGTGTCCCGTATGAGGATACCCCGGAAGGCCGTTCCGACGTCTCGCTGGCCGCCATCGAATCCGCCGCCGATGAGCTCGGCATTGAGCTTGTGCGCTGCACCACGGCGCTGAACGTGCCTCCCGATCAGAGCTTCGCCAACCTCAGGCAGTGTATTTCCCAACTGGCGGAAACGTCCGACGCCGTATACCTCACCACCAACTCAGGCATGCAGTGGAACCGGATGCGGGAACTGCTCCAGCCGCTCATCAAGGAGGGCGTCCCCTCCTTTTCCCAGAGCGGCATTGAGGAGACGAAGCTCGGCGTCCTGATGAGCCTGTCCCAGAGCAGCTTTTCCAGTGAAGGCCGCTTCGGGGCCGAGGCCATCGCCAAAGTCATGGACGGCACACGCCCCAGGGATGTCGGTCAGGTCTTCGACAGCGCAATCGGGCTTGCCATCAATCTGGAAATGGCGCGGCTCATCTATTGGGACCCGCCTTTTGAAATCCTGCTGGCGGCGGACGCGATCTATCAAGACATCAAAAACGCGGGCGAGTGAACATGGAACCATCCCGCAAGCGCCTGCTCATCGGCGGCCTGGCAACGCTCCTTGCCGCGCAGTGCCTGTATGGCATCCTCACGCTGGCGACCCTGTATAAATCCTATAAGACGTCCCTTGTCTCTGTGCAGGCCATCGCCAGCGAAAAGTTCAGCCTCGATCTCTCGCGGCTGGCCCGTTTCGGCAAAGATCCCGAACGGGTGGAGGACATGGACGGACGCGTTCGCCGTTTTTGCGAAACCGCGGGCGTCAGCCGCCTTGCCGTATTGGACGGAAACGGGCGGCCCATCTCCGCCTGGCCCTCAGGCGCGCCGGAGGCCCCTCCCGTCCCTCAGGACGAGAACAAGCTCAAGACGCTGCACGGCGAGGTGAAAACCTTCGACGCCGACGGCAAGGTCTGGATTGTCCAGCCCATCAGGAACCGCACGGGGGCCGGCGTGGGGAGCGTGCTCGCCGGGTTCGACGAGGCGGGCATGGCGGAGCTTGTCGGCAGCGCCGCCTCCCGACACACGCTCCTGTTCCTTGGGGTAGCCGTACTGGGCGGCTCCCTGTTCATCCTGCTGGTGCTGCGGGAAGGCAGGCCCCCCTTTCCGAAACTCGGCAAGGGCTGCCTCATCATCCCCCTGCTGGTCAGCCAGATCGCCTTCCTCCTTTTCCTCCGGGGCCCCGCCGTTTCCTTTCTGGAGGAAAACGCCCGCGACGCCGGAACCCAGCTTGCCCGCTACATCAGGCATGATGTCGCGCACATCAACGATCTTGGGTTGAAGCTGGCGGACGTGCCTTCCGTCAGGGCGTATCTGGATCACATCCGCCAGAGCCTGCCCTGGGCGCAGTCCATCACCGTCAGCGATGCCGGAGGAACCACGTTTACGGTGGGGAACCCGATGACGCCCCTCCAGGCGGGCGTGCCCCTGTCCGACGGCAACCCGGTTTCCGTAACCGTGGGCATCGACGAAGGGACGGTATGGGAAGCCTTCCGCTCCATCGTCTACGATACCCTGACCATCATGATCATCGCCATGCTGTTCATGTTGGAGCTTGTGCCCCTGCAAAGCATGGGGAAGCCCGCCGCGCCGTCCGCCGATGAACCTCTGCCGCCGCGCATCATGCGCCCGATCATCTTCCTGTGCATGTTCGCCATCGATCTGCCCGCCTCCTTTATCCCCCTGCGGATAGCGGAAATGGATCTCGGCCTGCTTGGGCTCCCGCCCGATGTGGTGATGGGCCTCCCGCTGTCGTTTGAAATGTGCGCGGTGGGCATAGGCATCCTTCTAGGCAGCTTCTGGAGCCAGAAGAAGGGCTGGCGGCCCCTCCTGCTCTGGGGGGCGCTGCTGGTGGCGCTCGGCAACGTCGCAAGCGGCCTTGTCTCGGAGCCCCTTGCCTACATCCTCTCCAGAGGCGGCGCGGGGTTCGGCTACGGCCTCATCAACCTCGCCGGGCAGGTCTTCGTCGTGTCGCACTCCTCGCCCGAACACCGGGCCGGGAACCTCTCCGCGCTCGTCGCGGGCCTGTACGCCGGGTTCCTGTGCGGCAGCGCCTTCGGCGGGCTCATCGCGGACAACCTTGGATATGCGTCGGCCTTCCTCGTTTCGGCGGGGCTGATGGCCCTCATCGGGATCTTCCTCCGCTTCACGCTGCCCCGCGAAACGTGGGCCCCTGAGCCTTCCGCTTCCGGGCGCATCTCCCTGCGCGGGCTCGGCGCCTTTTTCTCGGACATCAGGATGGCGGGCCTGCTGTTGGGCAACATCTTCCCCTGCGCCTTCGTGACCGTGTGCCTGTTCCAGTTCTTCCTTCCCGTCTCGCTCAGCCAGGCTGGGGTCAGCCCGGCGGGCATCGGGCGGGTGTTCCTGCTGTTCTGCCTCGTGATCATCTACCTCGGCCCCTTCTTCGGGAAGGCGGTGGACAGGTCGCCCAACAAGCTCGCCTGGCTCGTGGGCGGCGGGTTCCTGTGCATCGGCGGGATCATCGCCCTGCTCCTACTCGACGGGCTCGCGGCGGCGTTCGTCTGCGTGGCGCTGCTCGCCCTGTGCAATGCCGTCGTCGCCAGCGCGCAGGGAACCTATGCGCTCGAAATCCCGGTTTCCCGGCGGGTCGGCTCCGGCAGGACAGTGGGGATCTACAATATTACCGAACGGCTCGGCCAAATGCTCGGCCCGGTCGCGCTCGGACAGGTGATCGCCTTGTGGGGCGTGGATTCGGGGCTGCTTGGGATGGCGGCTGTGCTCGCCGCCTTGAATATCCTTTTCGCCCTGACCGGGCGCTTTGCCAGGGGCGGCGCATGACGGCTTGCCGTTTCCCCCTTGCAGGGATCGGCTTCCGCTTTTTGCGCAGCCGCCGCATGTCCTCCGCAAAAGGGCCCCGCCGTGCCCTCCATGCGCGCCGGATGGCCCTACCCCGCCCTTGACGGCATGGACGCCGTGACGGGCCACCTCCGCACATGCCGGAGGGATTCTTTGGGGTTGCAAAAGAAGCATTAGCCGGAGCCTCTCCATGCGTACCGGTTTCCCCTCTGATCCTTTAGGCCTTCCCCACGTGCATGGGGGGACTTCGACGCGGCAGGGGATGCGCTCCAGCTTGCGGAATTTTCCTCACACGCATGGGGAGCCTTAAAGCGTCTTTCAGAAGAGGAAGATTCCCCCCTACACACGTGGGGGAACCGTGATTTTTCCCCTGTTTTTTCATTATGTTAGGCTGTTTCTTACACAGATAGGCCCCCTCACGGGGTCGCCGGAACCGGAGGCTTCGGGTTGTCTTCCCCACACGCATGTGGGAAACCGTATTGCAGCCTTTCGTCGAGAGTATTGCGAACGCTCTTCCCCACACCCGTGTGGGAGACCGGATGCCGGGGGAATAACCGGGGGAAGAAAAGAAAGACGCAATATTGCCTTCCCTACACGCGTAGGGGAAACCAGCTTTGGCAGCCAATATGCCCATTCCTACGATTTCTTTCCTACACGTATGGGGAAGCCCCCACGCTCATGACCCGTCCCTCACCTGCCATGTCGTCTTCCCTACGTGTTACGGGGGAGTCCCCTCGTCGCCCGGCGACGCCAGAACCGGAAGCTGGTCTTCCCTACATTACGGGGGAGTTCCCTCAGCCATCCCGTTCCCCATGCTCCTGACGCCGCCTTTCGGAAGGCCGGAAGCCTCTCCGCATGCACCGCGTGCGCGCCAATGCTGCGCGCCGGTATGGACGGGCTTTCATGGGGGAGGGTCTTTCCCGGCCCGTTTTTTGCTTTGTTCCTTGCAAGAGACAGCGATGCGCAATAGTGTTGGCACCGCCGGATGCCGTTTTGCAAAGGAGTACACATGATTGATCCCCTGGCCATGCCCATCTTCAAGCCTCTTTGGGAGGCCTTTCCCTACCTTCCCGGCTGTTTTGCATCATGGCGCGGCATGAGCCTCGGTGAAATATCCGCTTCGGCCTACGCGACGGCGGACGGGGAACGTCTGCCTTCCGGCGCCATCGTGGGCTGCATGGCGAAACACGCGGCACGAAGCCTCGGCAACGATGTTGGCGATGCGGTCAAACGGTATTTTTCCCGGAACAGCGCTGTCCTGTCGGCGAACCTGCACGGCATCGACTGCCTGCCTGAAATGGTGCAGGCCGTGCCGTTCTTCGGCCTTGACCGTCTGGCCAACGGTGAGCCGGGGGCCGTCATCCCCGTGCTGTCCTGCGGCGGCGTTTCCCTACAGAGTTCGGCATACCCGCGCGGGCTGCAATCCTTCCACGCGGACGCCCCGGCACGTTTCCCGTTGTTTCGGAGCTCTTGGCAGGACACCGTGGAACTGAACGCCCCCGCCTTGACCGCAAAGGAGATGCGTTCAAGCGCCGTCCACTGGAAACCGACGCGAGCCTATGAGGAACGGGGGCTGGGGACGGTGCTGCATCATCTGCTTGATCCGGACACGCTCGCGCTCAAACGCTTTGGGGAGCAGGCCGCACGGGTCAACGCGAAGCTGTACGCCGCCCTGTTTCCAGATGCCCGGCCCACAGCCGTCTATCTCGAACTGGAGGAAATCGCACGGGAACTGCTGCTCGACGACCTTGCCCGGCCCGATTCGGTATTGCACAGGGCGCTGTTTATGCCGCGCCTGCGCGAAGGGCTTTTACGGCGTCTTGCCGGCGTGCGCGGCTGTTGGAGCCACGGCGTGGTTTCCGGCGGCGAGCTGCCCCGGACAGCCGGGAACGGCACGGCCTTTTTCTGGGGCGTGGACGGGCGCGGGCGGCGGCACCCCCTGCGCGTATCGCCGGACAGCGGCGCGCTCGAATTTCCGGGCTTCCACCTGCCGCTTGTACCGGAAGCCGTCATTGAGGCCCTGCGCGACCGGAACATCTATCCGGGGCTGTTCGTTTCCTACATGACGCTGGCGCTTGAGCACGGGCTTTGCTGCCACGGCGGGATTTTCCTCGTGCGCTACCTTCCGGCAATGCTCCACGCCGTGCGGGATCAGTTCATGGCATGCGGCGAACCGCTCCCGCCCCTTCCGGGCCGGACGATGCTGGCGGCTTTCGCCATTTCCATGCAGGCGCGGGAAGCCGGGAGGCTCTTTCCCGCGGGCATGCTGGAGCTAATCGCCTCCGGGGGCATCAGCCGGGCGGACTTGCAGCGCCTTGCGGATCTCCCGCTTGAAGCTGTCCTCCCCCTCAGCCTCGCCCGGTGGTGTCTGGACTACACGCCCCGCTCCCAGAGGGCCCCGGCTTGGGAAACCGCCCTGCGCAACACAGCATGGGAAGGCCTCACCATTGACGTATCATGACGGGCCCTGTCATAGGATTCAACCGTTTTATTTCCACAATAATATGGTGAAAATACAGCCTGTAGTTGTTCCGTCGGCTGGTTCCGTGATTGAGGCATTGTATTGGCTACCCTTTTGGAATTTTAAGAGAGTATCGACCGTTTTCCATCAGGAGCGTTTTCTGTTCGGCACTGCTTATCCGCTGATGCCCATAGTGGACTGCGTGAGCCGCTTCAAGGCGCTTTTCAGGGCCGAAGCCCTGCCCAATCCCCTGCACAAGAACGCCGCAAAGCTCTGAATATTGAACTGCCGAAGGATTAGCCATAACCTGTACGCATCCCTTAAGCCCTCGCCCTTGCCTTTGCCGTGGATGCCGATCCCGCCCTCGCCAAGAATTTTACCGAGTAAAGTCCGCAGAGTCGCCCGCCGGCGGCACGTGGAGCATCGGCATGGGCGCAATGGGAAAGCCATTTCCATATGGGAAAGCTAGTTCCATCATGTATCCCGGACTTGGCGTCGCCCTCTTCCCCTTTCCCGCTTGCCCGTGGTTCACTCTTGAGCGGGGCTATCCGCCTTACGCCAAGCGGCGATCTCGCGTTGCAGGCATTCCAGGAATTTTTCAGCGGCCTTCGAGAAAAACTGGTACTTTTTCCACGCGATATGGAGCCCCACCTCCAGCTTCGGCTCCAGCGGCCTGAAGCACAGCGGGCTGTCGCCGGATGTTCTGACGATCTTGGCCAAGCACAGGGCGTACCCCATGCCTTCCTCCACCATGATCGAGGCGTTGTACAACAGATTGTATGTCGTGATGATGTTCAGCTTCTCATAGCCTTCCCCGAACCATCCTGAGAATTCGTTTTTCACCAGATGCTGTCTGGAAGCGAGGAGCGGAAGGCCCGGCAGATCCTGCGGCCTTATCGTCGGCCTTGCAGCGAGAGGGCTGTCCTTTCGCATCAGCACGCCCCAGATGTCCGTCACCGGCAGCTTGATGAAGTCGTACTTCGACAGATCCGCCGGTTCGATGAAGACGCCGAAATCCACAAGCCCCCTGTCCAGCCGTTCCGTGACGTCTTCCGCATTGCCGCTGAACAGGTGGTACGCAATGTGGGGGTACGCCGACTGGAGCCTGTGCGCCGCGCGGGCAATCAGCCGCATGGCGTCGGTTTCGCCGCCTCCGATATAGACATCCCCGCTGATCGTCTCTTCCGCCGCGCTGAATTCGGATTCCGTCTTTTCCACCAGCGTGACGATCTCCTGCGCCCGCTTGCGGAGGAACATGCCCTCCTCCGTCAGCGAAATCTTCCTTTTCCCGCGCAGGAACAGCGTTTTCCCCAGTTCCTCCTCAAGCTCCATCATCTGCCGCGACAGCGTGGGCTGGGTGACGTGCAGGGCTTCCGCCGCCCCGGATATGCTTTCCTCCCTCGCCACGGCAAGGAAATAACGGAGCACCCTCAGTTCCATAGTCCACCTCCGCTTGCTACAGGCCACTGCGTACCGTTCGCCAGCCTGCCTTCACGCAACAGGGGCGGCGCATCCGTACCGGCGGCAAGGCCATTGAAAGGGCGTCGGCCCTGGTGCGCATCCCTCAGGGCGGCACGCAATGCCGCCCGCACGCAGCCCCCCTGTGATGCGGCAATCAATACCATGCTTATGAAGCATGGTAAAGTATTCAATATAAGTATTTGCTATTCAATGGCCCTGCCCCTATATGAATGCCACAGGAGAAAGCAAGTATGAAAGGCAACACCAAACAGGATGATTCGCTGATCCAAAACCTGCATGACGCCGGATGCTCACAACAGATCATCGAGCAATTCATGCAGGGCAGGCGGGAAAAGGATACGCTTTGCCAGATCCGCATTCTGGCAAAACAGCGGAACCTGCTTCTTGAAGCCCTCCATACGGATCAGAACAAGCTGGATTGCCTTGATTACCTTCTTTTTCAACTGAAAAAGGGATGCTGAAACAGCCTTGCCGCGTCCCTTTCAGTCTCCAGCCCGATCAAGAATGCTCAACCCCCAAAGGAGGCAACATGATGCGTGCAGTGAAACGACTCGGCATGAGCGCCGCCATTGTCGGCGCAATGTCCGCCGCCCCGGTTCTGGCTCAGGAAATCCCCGCCGACGCCAGCAATTTCTACAAGAGCGAAAGCGTGACCATGCGGCAGGTCACGTTTCCGAACCAGTACAAGATGAACATCGCCGGGAACCTGTTCCTGCCCAAGAATCTGGATCAGAAAAAGAAACACGCCGCGATCATCGTCGGGCATCCCATGGGCGCGGTGAAGGAACAGAGCGCAAACCTGTACGCCGTCAAAATGGCGGAACAGGGATTCGTCACCCTCTCCGTGGATCTGGCGTTCTGGGGCGGCAGCGAAGGCCGGCCGCGCAATGCCGTTTCCCCTGACCTGTATGCCGAAACCTTCAGCGCCGCCGTGGACTTCCTCGGCACGAACCCTCTTGTGGACCGTGAACGGATCGGGGTCATCGGCATCTGCGGCAGCGGCAGTTTCGCCATCAGCGCCGCCAAGATCGATCCCCGCCTGAAGGCCATAGCGACGATCAGCATGTACGACATGGGCGCGGCCAACCGGAACGGGCTCCGGCACGGCATGACACTGGAACAGCGAAAGCGGATCCTCAGGGAAGCGGCGGAACAGCGTTATGCGGAATTCACGGGCGGCGAAACCCGGTACACCAGCGGCACCGTCCATGAACTGACGGAAACGTCCACGCCCATCGAACGGGAATTCTACGCCTTCTACCGGACGCCGAGAGGGGAATTCACCCCGGAAGGCTCCTCCCCCCAGCTCACCACGCACCCGACGTTCACCAGCAACGTCAAGTTCATGAACTTCTACCCGTTCTCGGACATCGAGACGATTTCCCCGCGCCCCATGCTGTTTATCGCGGGCGAAAAGGCGCACTCCATCGAGTTCAGCGAAGACGCGTACAGGCTCGCGGCGGAACCGAAGGAACTGCATATCGTCCCCGGAGCCGGGCATGTGGATCTGTATGACAGGGCAAGCCTCATCCCCTTCGGCAAGCTCACGGACTTCTTCACGAAAAACCTGAAATAACATTCCGGGGAGGGCGGGGCCCGGTTGAGGGCCCCACCCGCATCCCAAAGGCCATAGTATGCAGAACGGTATCTTTCAGACAGGCAATCCCCGCTGGTCGGCGGTCTTTTCCTTGTTCATGGGCGTGATGGCCCTGATTTCAGCCGAATTCATCCCCATAAGCCTGCTGACGCCCATCGCCCGCGATCTTGCCGTTTCCGAGGGCATGGCCGGGCAGACGGTTACCGCCGTGGGCGTGTTCGCCGTGCTGACCAGCCTCCTGCTGGCCCCGCTGACGGGAAACATCGACAGGCGGCGCATCCTGCTGGCCTTTTCCGCCATGCTTGTCGCGTCCTACATGCTGATCGGCATGGCCCCGACCTATTCGGTCATGCTCATCGGGCGCGCGATGCTCGGCATCTGCGTGGGCGGCTTCTGGTCGCTGGCTTCCGCCGTCACTCTCCAGCTCGTCCCCACGAAGGACGTCCCCCGCGCCCTGAGCATCGTCTATGCCGGGGTTTCCGTGGCGACGATCATCGCCCTGCCCGTGGCAAGCTGGATCGGGCATCTGATCGGCTGGCGGAATGTCTTTTTCCTCGGCGCGCTCATGGGAGCCGCCGGGTTCGTCTGGCAATACCGCGCCCTTCCCCCGCTTCCGGCCCGCGCGGGCAGCGGCTTCCGGGACATGACAGCCCTGCTCCGGCGCACATGGGTTCTGGCGGGCATCGGCGGGAACATCCTGAGTTTCGGCGGATACCACATTTTTTTCACGTACCTGCGGCCCTTTCTGGAGCTGGATCTCGCCTTGGGAGCCGATACGCTTTCCGTGATCCTGCTGGCCTTCGGGGTGGCGAACATCCTCGGCACCTTCATTGCGGGCGCGCTGCTTGGGAACCACTTCCGGCCAACCATGATTCTGATCCATCTGGCCTTCGCAGCCGCCGCGCTCGCCTTGCTTCTCACCCAAGGGCACGCGGACGTCGGCGTCGCGCTGGCCGTCTTCTGGGGATTCGCCTTCGGCTTTACCCCGGTGGGCTGGTCCACATGGATTGCCCGCACCCTCTCCGACAAGGCGGAACTTGCCGGGGGGCTCACCGTCGCGGCGACGCAGTTCGCCATCGGCCTTGCCGCCGCCGTGGGCGGGTTTACCTACGACAACCTCGGCATCAACGGCATTTTTCTGGCGGCGGCGGGCATCAGCGTCATGGCGGCCCTGCTGATCGCGGCCAGCTTTTCCCTCTTCGCCAGGGACACGGGGCGCAAGGCCTGAACGCCCATTTCGTACCTGTCATACCCCGCTTCACCTTTCATCATAAGGAGATGCACATGAACCGCCTCAAACAGGCCATGTCCGCCGCATTGCTGGCGTGCGCCGCCGCTTTCCCCGCCGGGGCGCGGGAACTTCCCCACCCGCTTCCCGTCCCGCAAACGGCCAGCCCCGAACTTCGGGAACTCATTGCCAAGGCCCCGCCGCCTTACTGGGACACCCATCCCGGCACCGTTCGGGAATGGAAGGCTTGGGCCGATGCCCTTTCCAGGGAAGCGGCAAAAACGCTCCCCGGCCTGCGTGAAAAACTGAAGGTTGACGTTGCAAAAGGGGAACTCGGCGGCGTGCCGGTCTTCACGTTCACCCCGAAGGATCTGCCGGAAGCCAACCGGGATCGGGTCCTCCTGAACCTGCATGGGGGAGGCTATGTCCTCGGACAAGGGGAATCAGGAACGCAGGAAGCCGTCCTGATGGCGGGCATAGGCAAATTCCGGGTCATATACGCCGATTACAGGATGGCTCCCGAATTCCCCTATCCGGCCGCGGTCGACGACGCCTTGACCGTATACCGCGAACTGCTCAAGGCCACGCCCGCACAAAAGATCGGCGTGTTCGGCACCTCCACGGGCGGGGGCCTGAGCCTGATCCTGGGGCTCCGCGCCAAGGCCGAAGGGCTGCCCCTCCCGGCGGCTGTCGCGGCTGGGACGCCGTGGGCGGATCTGAGCAAAACCGGAGATTCGTATTTCACCAACGAGGGCGTGGACAACATCCTCGTCAGCTATGACGGATGGCTGGGGGATGCCGCACGGCTGTACGCCGGGAAGCATGACTTGAAAGACCCCATGCTGTCCCCGGTTTACGGCGATGTAAGCGGTTTCCCTCCGACCCTGCTCACTTCGGGGACACGGGATCTCTTCCTCAGCAACACCGCACGGATGCACCTGAAACTGCGGGAAGCGGGCGTCCCCGCCGATCTCATCGTGTTCGAGGGCATGTCGCACGCCCAGTACCACATGGCGGAAGACGCGCCGGAAACCCGGTTCCATTTCAGCGAACTGGGACGCTTTTTCGATGCTCATCTCCAATAGCGCACATAACTGGCAATAAAATAAGGCTGTGCCGTAGAAAATGGCTGATGCTTTTCCCTTTGAAGTTCCAAAGGGATAACCAACAAAATGTGTCAGCTGTGGATTCCGCCAATGGGAAAGCCGGATAAAAAAACCGTATTTTCAGCGTGCTGTGGAGATGAAACAACCACCTGCCATGACAGAAGCCTTTGCCTTCATCTGAAGGCTGTCCGTCAGCCTTCCAACTGGCTGCGGTAATCAGCCGCCGTCATCAGGGCGGGCGTTTCCGTGGGCCGGATACGGAGCATCCAGCCATCGGCGTAGCAGTTGAGGTTCACGAGCGTAGGCTTGCCTTCCAGCGCCCCATTGCGCTCAACGACTTCCCCGGCCACGGGCATATACAGCGAACTGACGGTTTTCAGGGATTCCACAGTCCCGAATTCGTCATCGGCCCCGAAGGAAGCGCCCGCATCGGGAAGATCGACGAACAGGATTTCACCAAGCTGATCCTGTGCGAAATCCGTGATGCCGATGACCAGCGTGTCGCCGTCCTTGCGGGCCCATACGTGGCGGGCCGTGTAACCGAGATCTTCAGGAAAGTTCAGGGATTTTGGCGTGTTCATAATGCCTCCTGCGGTTTGCCGCACCCGGTGGAACCGTGCGGCATGGTTGAGGGAAACGGGAGCTAGGCGAGCATCCCGGCGGCTTCGTACAGCCCTTCCGAAAGGGTCGGGTGGGCATGGATGGTTTCAAAGAGTTCCCGTGCCGTACACCCCTTCTGAAGGGCGAGGGTCGCTTCAGCGATGAGATCCGAGGCGTGCGCCCCGGCAATATGGACGCCGAGGAGCCTGCCCGTGCCCTCTTCGGCAACGATTTTGAAAAGCCCGGAAAGCGCGCCCATAGCCTGCGCCTTGCCGAGTTCCCGGAACTGGAACACCGCCGAACGTACCGCCATCCCCTGTTCCTTGGCCTGTTCTTCCGTCAACCCCACATCGCTGATTTCCGGCGAGGTGAAGATGGCCGAAGGAACCGCCGCATAGGATTGCGTTTTCCGCTTCTCAGGGTGCAGGATGTTATGAACCGCGGTATGCGCTTCGGCTGCGGCCATGTGCGCCAGCATGATCCGCCGCGGGCCGATGACATCGCCAATGGCATATACGCCGGGAACCGACGTTTCCAATGTATCGTCGACGATGATCCAGCCACGCTGGTCGAGCGCAATCCCCGCTTCGGCCAATCCGGCGGTGTTCGGCGCCCGGCCCACGGTAACGCAAACGGCGGACGCGTTCAGGATACGGGAACCGCCCGCCCCTGCGGGGAAAGGCGCGATTTCCACCGCCGCCCCGCCGTCACACGGGGATACGCGGGAAACCGTATGGGCCAGTTCCACGGCGATGCCTTTCTTCTTCATTTCACGGAGCAGCAGACGGCTGATTTCCCCGTCCACGGACGGCAGGGGGAGCAGACGCCCCTGCCCTTCGATGACCGTCACTTTCGCGCCGAAGGCCCGGTAGATGAAGGCGAGTTCACAGCCGATAACCCCGCCGCCGACAATGGCCAAGTGCTCAGGCACGGTTTGCAGCTCCAGCACATCGTCGCTGGACAGGACAAGCCGGTGATCCACGGGCAGCGAAGGCAGCTCCAACGGGGAGGAGCCGGTGGCGAGGATGACCCGATCCCCGGCGATCTCCAGGACTTCATCCCCGGAAGCGGCCCTGACGAGCCCGGAACCGACAAGCCCCGCCTCGCCGTGGATGATGCGGATCTTCAACTGGGCGGCTGTTTTCTCAAGCCCGGTTTGCAGGGTTGCCGTCACCTTGCGCTTCCGGGCGACGATGGCGGGCATGTCCGGCACGGCGGCGCAATCCCCGGCAATGCCGAATTCCCTGAGCCGGGCAGCCGTATCCAGCGCGTCAGCCGATGAGCGCAGCGTCTTCGTCGGGATACAGCCCGTGTGCAGGCACGTCCCACCAAGATGGGCACGCTCGATAAGGGTCACTTCGGCCCCGGCTTTCGCGGCGGCGAATGCGGCGGTGTACCCTCCGGGGCCTCCCCCGATGATGGTCAGCTTCATGACGCACCCCCTGCCCTGCGGACACTGTGCGAGACGTTGATGCCTTCAAAAATGGATGCCGTGATGAGGCAGTTTTTGACGATCTTCGCGCAATGATCCACCTTGGCGGCATAGGCTTCATCCGCGTCCACGGTCACGTCGATGTCGATGCGTACAAGGCGCATCGCGCCGTCCGCATTGGGTTCCTTGGTTCCCGTCCCCTGCGCCCGGATGGCGCGGAACGGAACCCCGCGGGCCACAAGCGCCGCCCGGATGCTTCCGCAGAAACAGCTCAGGGCCGCGGCTATCAGCAAGGCGGATGAGTTGCCGCCCCGCTCCGTTTCCGGGATTCCGGTATAATCCATGACAATATCTTTAAGGACAGGGGAACCCGTATGGACGGTGTAGACGTCGCCCTCTTGAATGAACGAAACCTGTATGCGTTGGGACATCGCTGACTCCTTGTTTGTTGTGGGATTCCAGAGTGTGCCTATCCTGCTTCCAAGTCCATGAAAACCGTCATCCCCCCAGCTTCGGGTTGGCGGCGAGCCCCCGCAGCAGGGCGGGGACGGAATACATGGCGAGCGCCGAGCTGCGTGGGTTCCGGGGCAGCGGGGCCGGGCGGGTTATGGTTTCCAGCGTGCAGTCCCCGGCACGGGCCGAAATGCGGTGCAGGGTTCCTGCCGCGCCGGGATCGGCGAACAGGCGTACCCGCGTCCGCGAAAAGCCAAGCCCCGCCAGGCCGAGGCTGACCGCGACGTTCACGTTCGCGGGGAAACGCCGGATCGCCTCTTCCGCCGTGCCGCTGAACAACAGCCGGGCTTCCGGGGACATGATCAGCGCCTCTTCCGCCGTGGGCGGGTCGAGATCCGTGAGGGGCGGCGTCTGCCCAAGGCTGCGGGGATGCTTCACCGTGGTGAGGGTAACGGCATCAAGCCCCATTTCCCGCATGGCCCGGATGCCATCCAGCCCGGCAATGGCCCCAGAGGGCACATGCACCGCGGTACGGGATGCCTCCACGTCGCGCAGCAGGGAAGGATCAAGCGAAAACCCGCCGACGCTCAACGGCACGACGGCTTTTCCGGCGGCAAGGCAAGCCCGCACGATAGGCGGCATGGAGACGGCGCTGGTGGCTTCGACAAGCAAATCACATGATTCGATAAGGGGTTGCAGGCCAAGCACGGGGACGCCTCCGAGCTCCAGCGCGAGCTCCTCGGCGTGCGCCGTGGTGCGTGAAAAAAGCCCGCCGAGACGATAGGCCGGCAGATGTTCGCGGACATGCCGGGCAATGAGACGCCCCATTGCACCGCATCCGATGATCCCAAGAACCGTTGGCTGCATCGCTTTCTCCAATATATCCGTAGGGAGCATAGCCGAAAACCGTTCTATTGTCGACAATAATAGTCGACCAAAAATAATCCGACAGATCCAGCCCCCTCACCGTTGTCCGCAAAAGGCTTATTCCCTTGCAGCCCTTACGGAAAGGCTGTGCCATAGAAAATGGTTGATGCTTTTTTCCTTGAAACTCCAAAGGGATAACCGAAAGGCTGTGTTTAGGTTTGTGGTTGATACAAGATTCCAACTGGAAAGGAAGAGCTCTTTGGAGATTATCTGGAGGTCTCGCAACAATTCTTCAAAACTGGATTTCATGTAATGAACAAAAAATGAGAGAGGCCCACATCACCAGAC
>ENA-UEQE01001467-UEQE01001467.1-human-gut-metagenome-genome-assembly--contig:-NODE-1467-length-19015-cov-7.362340_pt1 | contig 19015 bp, 10 predicted proteins | sample MGYA00242934_ERZ507935 | MGnify/ENA primary metagenome ERZ507935 (study PRJEB26167, sample SAMN06115423) | human gut metagenome | host: Homo sapiens | place: China:Anhui | collected 2015-03-30... | reverse complement strand
TCATTGTTATATTGACCACAAACCAATGGCTTATTATAAGACTTTGAATAAATCAAATATGGTATTCCACTACTAGGCGGCAAAATCTTTAAATAGAATTTTGAAGAATTATATGCTGAAAGTGTCAATTCTTTTCTCATTCCTTGAGTAGAAAGATAAGGTTGTCCAGCCACTCCACCTCCTCTGACTTTCAATGCAAAAGGCAACTCTCTAACAGCATACATATTTGATGAATAAAATTCATCTGTCTCAGGATAATAAGAATAAGATTTCGTTTCCTGCTTTTGATATTCATCTGCATTAGAAAACAGACTTACAGAATCAGCAACAGAAATGGATCTTGATAAAACCGAACTTTCTGATGCTTCTGAGAAATCATCTAAAAGTCCTGAACCTTGTGTGCAAGAGGTAAGAGCTACGGTCATTCCCCCTACTAATAATCGGCTTACGCCCCATAAAGAATGAAAAAGTTTTTTCATAAAAATGTTTTTTAATTTGGTTCTTGAAATTAGAGTGAATATGTAATATCAATATTGTAAAGATTTGAAGTAAGAAGTTAATCCTTATATATTAGTACAGTAACCATCCCAAGCGGTCATTATAAACCAATGAGAAATAACTTCATATATGTTTCTACATTAGTTCCGATTCAATGAATAAACCGAATCTGGTATAAACTATTATCTGCCTTTTTATAAGAATGGTGGAAATATTTACCCCTATCTGTTCTGCAACTAGTCTATGGATTTCACCAATAATACTTTATGAGAATACAGTACTTTCTTGAGTAAAACCATCCTCATTTTGACATGAAGTCAATTGCCCTAGAACTGCAATTATTGAAGCAGCTACACCATCGACGACTCCCTGCTGCAGTATTCCTCCGGCCTGCTGCTGCGGCAGGACGTGGTAGACGAGACGACGCTGGAGGAGGACCTGTCCCAGCAGATCGGTCTGGTCACCCAGGCGTACAGTCTGTATGTGGACGGTGAGCTGGTGGGCGCGACCCCCTATGAGGGCGCACTGGAGGAGCTGCTGAGCCAGCTCCAGAGCAGCACCGCGGACGAGAACACCATCTCCTGCGAATTTGCGGAGGATGTGGAGATCAAGCAGGAGTACGTGCCCACGGAAAAGGTGATGAACCTGGGGTATCTGGCGGAGCTGCTGTACAGCACGAAGACCGCTGAGACCACGTACACCGTGAAGGCGGGTGACACCTGGTCCGAGATCGCGGAGGATCACGGAATGACCTCCAAGGAACTGCTGGCGCTGAACCCCGGCTACAACATCGACAAGATCCAGATCGGCGAGGTGCTGACGCTGTCGGAGGCCGTCCCCTATCTTACAGTGACAGTGAAGCAGCGGGAATACTACGTGGAAGACGTCATGTATGATGTGGAGTACACGGACTCTGCCTATCTGTACAAGGGCGACTATCAGGTGACTTCCCCCGGTGAGTACGGCGCCGCCGACGTGGTGGCCAACGTCACCTATGTCAACGGTGTGGAGACGGAGCGGACGATCCTCTCCTCTGTCACCCTGAAGGAGCCCGTGACGGAGCAGCGGCTCCAGGGCACGAAGGAGCGGCCCACCTGGCTGCCCACCGGCACGTTCCGGTGGCCCATCAGTGGCCGGATCACCTCCCGCTTCGGCGGACGGTCCTCTCCCGGCGGCATTGGCTCCACCAACCATCAGGGCATCGATATTGCCGGGCCGTACGGCACGCCGGTCTACGCGGCGGACGGCGGCACAGTCACCTACTCCGGCTGGATGGGCGGCTACGGCTACCTGGTGGAGATCAACCACGGTAACGGCTATGTGACCCGGTACGGTCACAACAGCAGCCTGACGGTCTCCGTGGGCGACCACGTCTACAAGGGCCAGCAGATCGCACGGGTGGGCTCCACCGGCAACTCCACCGGCAATCACTGCCACTTCGAGGTCCGTTACAACGGCGTGGCCCGCAACCCGCTGAACTATCTTCCCTGAGCAGTATAAGCGAGCCCCCGGCTGAAAAGCCGGGGGCTTGTTTTGTTCGGATGCCCGGGCCGTTAGACCGCGGTCCTCTGCTGCGGAGAGCAGCAGGTGCTGCGCTCTACCAGCCGGGGGGCGATCAGCTTGTGGGTGACCTCCCCCGGCCCGCCGGAGTCGATCAGCTCCAGCAGCAGCCGCACAGCGATCTCTGCCAGGGCCCCGGTGGGCTGGGCCAGAGTGCTGAGGCGGATTTTCGGCAGGGAGGCGTATTCGATATCGTCATAGCCCAGCAGGGAGATCCGGCCGGGAATGTCCAGTCCCAGCTCGTCTGCCGCCTGGAGGACACCCAGGGCCATGGCGTCGGAGGGAGCGAAGACCGCCGTCTGCGGGAAGGGGCGGGCGAACACCTGCCTGGCCAGCCGGTAGCCGTTGGGGGCGGAGGAGACGGCGCCGGGGTTGAAGACGGTCTCCACCTCCATGCCCCGCTCCCTGGCGATGGTGAGAAAGCCCTGGTGCCGGAGCACATGGGTGACGCTGTCCCGCCGGGGGCCCAGATACAGCACCCGCCGGTGCCCCAGCCGGGAGAGGTATCCGGCCGCCATGGCGCCGCCTACATAGTTGTCGGTGCTGACAGCGTTGATCCGCTGAAGCGTGGCGGTCGGGGACACATCCCCCAGCAGCACGGAGGGCGTCCCCCGTGCGTGGCGCCGCAGCAGATCGGGCGCGGCGCTGCTGGCACTGACCAGCAGAATGCCGTCCACCCGGTGACTTACCAGAAAGTCGAACAGGGCGGCGGTTTCGCTGCCCCCTACCCGGCCGCAGCACAACATGATCTGGTAGTCCTGTTCCTGGGCGTAGCGCTCCAGGTGCAGCACGATGGAGGCGTGAAAAGGGCCGGAGAGCTCCGGCAGAATGACGCCCAGCACGCGGGTCCGGCTGGAGACTAGGCTCCGAGCTAGCAGGTTGGAGCGGTAGCCCTGTTCCCGGCACACCTGGAGCACGCGCTCCCGGGTCTGGGAGTTGATCTCCGGCGCATTGTTCAGCGCCCGGGAAACGGTGGTGACGGAGACCCCGGCCAGCCGGGCAATGTCCCTGATGGTCATGCGGGCCATAAAAGTCCTCCTTCTGCTGTGCAGCTTTTTTCATAAAAGCATTATACCAGAATGCCGTTCCGGAAGATACTGGAGAAAATATATTAAAAACCCACAAAAACATAGTAAAACAGACGAAGAAACTTGACAGTTTCCCTGCCGGAATGGTATCTTAAAGGTGCTATTGGAAACGTTTGCACAAATAGGAGGGAGAACGGGATGCGGCGGACGACCATTAAGGACGTGGCAGCGCTGGCCGGGGTCAGCCCGGCCACTGTGTCCCGGACTCTGGACGACCGCCCGGAGATCAGCGCAGAGACCAAGGAACGGGTCCGGGCCGCCTGCGCCCAGCTGGGATACGTGCCCAACGCCGCCGCCAAGGGGCTGACGGGGCAGGCCACCCACACTCTGGGGGTAGTGGTGCCGGACGTGTCCAACCCCTACTTCACGGGCATCGCCACTGCCATTGAGGAGACGGCAGCGGAAAACGGGTACCGGGTGCTGTTGAGCAACTCCCTCCAGGAGGAGGGACGGGAGCTTCGAGCCATCGAGAACTTTCTGGCCCGGCAGATCGACGGCGTGCTGATCTCGCCCCTGTCCCGGGAGAGCCAGGCCAAGCACGCCGACCTGCTGGAGGGCACTCCCTGCGTGTACCTGGGCGTGAACCACGGGGAGAAGTGCAGCTATGTGATGGCGGACAATGAGGCGGGGGCGGCCATCGCCGTCCGGTATCTGCTGCAGCTGGGCCACCGGGACCTGGTGTTTTTGGGTGGGCGTGCGGACTCTCTCACCCGTGTGCAGCGGGTGCGGGGCTTTCGCCGGGCGCTGAAAGAGCACGGGCTCTCCGGCCGGGTGCTGCCCGCGCCGCCGGACACCCGGGAACTGCGCCAGTGGGCCTATGAACAGGCGTTGGCACTGTTCGGGGAGCGGACGCTGCCCCACGCCGTGCTGGCATTTTCAGACCTGACCGCCCTCAGAATTTTGGAGGCGGCGGAAGAGCGGGGGATCCGGGTGCCGGAGGACCTGTCCCTGGTGGGGTATGACAACGTCTCCTACGCCGCCATTCCCCGTATCCATCTGACCACTGTTTCGCAGCATAAATTTCAGCAGGGACGCATCGCCGTGGAGCGGCTGCTGTGCCAGATTCAGGGGGACCGGCGGCCGACAGCGGACCTGCTCCAGCCGGAGCTGGTGGTCCGCTCCACCTGCGCCCCCAGAACACAAGGAGGAAGGACACTATGAAGGGTATCCCCAATACGGAGCGCCAGCGCCTGGGTGCGCTGCTGGACCACGAGACGCAGGAGACGGTGATGGCCATGATCCCCCAGTTTTCGGAGACGGAGATCGGCGCACCGGTGCCGGCCCCGGCGGAGGTGCCGGAGGAGCTGGGCCTGCTGGTGTTCAATATGGAGCGGGGCGTCCACCTGGAGGAGCTGGGCGACTTTCTTCAGGACTGCCCGGGCGTCCGGCCCCTGGATGTGGTGCTGGCCAATGAGCTGGATGATGGCTGCGTCCGCTCTGGCGGCCGGAACACCGCGCGGGAGCTGGCGGAGCGGTTCGGCTGGAACTACGCCTACGGCCTGGAGTTCATCGAGTTGGTGAATGGGGAGGACCCCAAGGGCTTCCACGGAAATGCGGTGTTCTCCCGCTGGCCCATCCGGCGGGCGTGGACCGTGCGGCTGCCGGAGCAGTACAACTGGTACTTCGACCGCCAGCGCCGGATCGGCGGGCGGTGCGCGGTGCTGGCAGAGCTGGATGTGGGCGGTCGGCCTCTGGGCGTGGCCTCCATCCACCTGGAGAACCGTACTCATGGCGAGGGGCGGCGGCTCCAGCTGGAGACGGTGCTCCGTGCGGCGGAGGAGCTGCTTCCCGGCATCCCGGTGGTGCTGGGCGGAGATCTGAACACCAACACCTTTGACGGCCGGGACAAGGATGCCATCCAGGAGATCGCAGGGAGTCCGGCGCTTCAGCGCCGCTGCCTGGAGGACGTGGCGCAGTATGAGGGTGCCCTGACGGCGGCGGAGGCCATGGGCTACCGGGCAGTGCCGGAAACGCCCGTCCTGACCCGGCGCAAGCCCCTGCCGGGCGGAGGATGCCTGGGCCTGCGGCTGGACTGGCTGCTGCTGCGGGGGATGACACCCACCAAGAGCCGCACCCTCTCCACCCGGACAGCGGACTGTGGCTTTGCCCGGCCGGATTCCGCCCTGGCCCGCTTTGCGGGGGAGGAGCTCTCGGACCACAACGCGGTGTGGGCCGCCTGCCGGATGGGAGTGAAGGACGCGAAGTGAATCGGCTCTTGGAGAGCGGCTGCCGCAGGCAGCCGCTTTTTTGTCCCGCAGGCCGTGAAAAAGCCTGCGGCAGAAGGGGCATTCGCCCCGGCCCTACATGAATAGAGGGCCGGAGCGGGCCCGGAAATTTACAATAATTGTGTTTTGTCTGACCGAATATGGGTATCCTATTGGACAGCGTGAGTTGTTTATGATAAAAGGGCATAAAACTTCATGGGCAGTGGGGCGCCGCGAAAATCAGCTGCCCCGGCGGCGCATGAAGTTTTCGCGCATGTGGGCTGTCCCGGTCCGTGCGCTGAAATTTCAGGCCGCGCCGTGGTCGGCGGCACACGGCCCTTTTGCGATGCGCCTGCATCGCAAAACGAGAGAGAAAGAGAGAGGAATGCACCCATGCCCAGAAAGACGATCCAGAAGAATCTTGCATACGACACGGAGCGGCAGCTGTATTACGCGGTGTTCCGGCAGGACGGACGGCGCTATACCCGCACCTACCGCACCAGGGAGGAGGCCCAGGCCGCGCTGGAGGGGAACTCCTGTGCCGACCGGCGCCTGCCGGGGAAGGACTGCACACTGGGGGAGTGGCTGACCTTCTGGCTGGAGGAGGTGGTGGCCCGGGACCGGGCGGAGAGCACGCTGTACGCCTACCGCAACATGGCACGCTGTCATGTGCTGCCTGCCCTGGGAAGGATCCCTCTGGGGGAGCTGACGCCCCTGCGTATCCAGGGCTATCTCTATGAGAAGATGAACCAGGGCCTGTCCCCCAACACGGTCATCAAGCACTATGTGATGCTGACCACGGCCCTGGGCATGGCGGTGCGGCTGGAGATGCTGGAACGCAGCCCCATGGACCGGGTGACGCCGCCCAAGAAGAAGGAGGCCCGCTTCAGCTTTTACTCCCCGGAGCAGCTGCAGCTGCTGTTCTCCGCCGTGTCCGGCACGATGATGGAGCTGCCGGTGAAGCTGGCGGCCTATCTGGGCCTGCGGCGCAGCGAGATCTGCGGCCTGCGGTGGGAGAATGTGGACCTGGAGGCGGGGCTGCTCTCCATCCGGGAGGTGCGCACAGAGGTGGGCGGCAGCGTGGTGCTGAAGTCCCCCAAGACCCGCACCTCCGCCCGGCGGCTGGGCATCACCGGGCTCCAGGACCTGCAGCAGGTGCTGCGGCGGGCGTGGGAGAGGCGGCGCAGCGACGACCCGAAGGAGTGGGTGGTGCTGCGGCAGGACGGGACGCCCCCCAAGCCGGACCAGCTGACCCGGGACCTGCTGACGGTGGTGCGGCGGCAGGGGCTGCCCAAGATCTCCCTCCACGGCCTGCGGCACAGCTTTGCCTCGGTGGCCAACAGCCAGGGCGTGCCCATGTTCGATATCTCCCGCACCCTGGGGCACAGCTCCATGACCGTCACCAGCAACATCTACACCCACCTTTTTGACGACACGGAGGCCCAGGCCCTGGCCGCCGTGGCCAGGGCCATTGAAAAAGCCTGAATTTTACCGGGATTTTACAGCACCGCGCTTTTGAATTTCATCTGCCTCTGTCAATCTGATAAACGTGAAACGCCGCATCCCAGTGGGGAGCGCGGGAAGAAGGAGCATCATACCCATGAAATTCGCCATTGTGGACCTGGGGTCCAACACCATCCGCCTGTCCGTCTACAACACCCTGCCGGAGGGCGGATTCGACCTGCTGTTTTCCGAAAAGGAGATGGCGGGACTGGTCAGCTACGTCCACGGAGGGGTGCTCTCTCCGGAGGGAATCCAGCGGGCCTGCGGGGCCATCCGGGACTTTCAGGCGCTGCTGCGGCAGTTTGATCTGGACGCCCCCCACGTATTTGCCACCGCCTCCCTGCGGAACATCCGCAACACGGAGGAGGCAGTGGAGCAGATTCGGGCGGCCACCGGCGTGGGGGTGGATGTGATCTCCGGCGAGCTGGAGGCCAGACTGGGCTATTACGGCGCCCGGACGGCCACGGACTTGCAGGACGGCGCCATGTTCGACATTGGCGGCGGCAGCGCAGAGGTCCTGGAGGTCCGGGCCGGGGAGGTCAAAAAGGCCCAGAGCCTGCCCATCGGATCCCTGGAGCTGTTCAATCGCTGCGTGGACGGCCTGTGGCCCAAGAAAAAGGAGCTGGAGCGGATCCGCAGCACCGTGGCCGCGGCCCTGAAGGAGGCCCGGCTGCCGGCGCACCGGGCGGAACGGGTCTGCGGCGTGGGCGGCACGGCCCGGGCGGCGCTGAAAATCGCCAATGACTGGTATGAAAAGCCGGCGGGAAACCGCATCCTGACGCCTGCGGAGGTCCGCCGGCTGACAAAGCTGCTGTTGAAGCGGGACCACCAGGCGCGGAAGCTGATCCTGCGGCACTGCCCGGACCGGGTGCACACGATTCTGCCGGGCATCGTGCTGATGGATGCACTGACAGAGGCGCTGTGCGAAGGAGAGCTGTATATCAGTCCCTACGGCGTCAGGGAGGGATATCTGTGTCACAAGCTGCTGAACGCTGGGACCTGAGTTACACCCAGAACCGGGAACTCAGTTGGCTGGCCTTTGACCAGCGGGTGCTGGAGGAGGCGGCGGACCCCTCTGTGCCGCTGATGGAGCGTCTGCGCTTTCTCTCCATCTTCACCAGCAACCTGGACGAGTTCTTCATGGTGCGGGTGGGAAGCCTGACGGACCTAGCCCTGGTGGCCCCGAACGCCCGGGAAAACAAGGGCGGGTTCTCCCCGGCGGAACAGCTGCGGCGGATCTATGCCGCCGTGGTGCCGCTGGTCCGGCAGCGGGACCAGGTATACCGGGAGCTGATGGAGGCCCTGGCGGAACATGGGGTGGCGGATATCCCCTACAAGGAGCTGAAAAACGGTGAGCGGGAGTATGTGCGGGCCTGGTACCGGGAGGCCATGCGCCCGTTGCTGATGCCCCAGATCATCGACCCCAGCCACCCCTTTCCCCACCTGAAGAACAAGACCCTGTATGCCGCCGCCCTGCTGCGGGAGGGAGACAAGCGGCGGCTGGGCATCGTGGGGGTGCCGGATGTGGTGCCGCCCATCCTGCCTCTGCCGGCCCGGCCCGGCGCCTTCGTGCGGACGGAGGACATTCTGGCCCACCACCTGCGGAAGATCTTCAAGATCTATCAGATCGAGGAGCAGGCGGTGGTGTCCGTCACCCGGAACGCAGACATCAGCTATGATGAGGCTATGGACCAGGAGGACCTGGACCTGCGCGCCCAGATGACCAAGCTGCTGCGCCAGCGGGAGCGGCTGGCCCCGGTGCGGCTGGAGATGCAGGGGGAGGCCCCGGCTCTGCAGGCCATGCTGCTCCGGCGGCTGAGGCTGACGGCGGAGCAGAGCTATGTGTGCACCTGCCCGCTGGTTCTGAAATACGCCTACCAACTGGACAGTCTGGACAGCGCCCTCTTTTACCCGCCCCACGCGCCGGCATATCCCGCCTGGCTGGACCGGGAGGTGCCCATGTGGGAGCAGATCCGCCAGCGGGACGTGCTGCTGTTCTATCCCTACCACTCCATGCAGCCGTTTCTGGACCTGCTGCGCCAGAGCGCCGCGGACCCGGCGGTGGTGTCCATTCAGATGACCATTTACCGGGTGGCGGGGAAGTCCGCCGTCATCAAGCACCTGTGCGCCGCGGCGGAGAACGGCAAGGCCGTGACGGTGCTGGTGGAGCTGCGGGCCCGCTTTGACGAGGGCAACAACATCACCTGGGCCCGGGAGCTGGAGGAGGCCGGGTGCCGGGTGATCTACGGACCCGCCGGCTATAAGTGCCACGGCAAGATCTGCCTCATCACCCGAAAGGAGAAGACGGGGCTCAGCTATGTGACTCAGATCGGCACGGGCAATTACAACGAAAAGACCGCGGCGCTGTACACAGACTTCTCCCTGTTGACGGCGGATCGGACCATTGCCGCCGACGGCGTGGCCTTTTTCCAGAATATGCTGATCGGCGATTTGCGGGGCAGCTACGGCAAGCTGCTGGTGGCGCCGGTGTCCCTGAAGCAGACGCTGTTACGGCTCATCGACGGGGAGATCGCCCGGGGCGACCGGGGGCGGATCATCCTGAAGACCAACGCCGTCACGGAGCGGGAGCTGATCGACAAGCTGGCGGAGGCCTCCCAGGCAGGAGTGCGGGTGGACCTGATCGTCCGGGGCATCTGCTGCTTGGTGCCCGGCGTGCCGGGCAAGACGGACCATATCACCGTGACCAGCATCGTGGGGGAGTTTCTGGAGCACTCCCGCATCTACTGCTTCGGGGAGGGTGCCCTGCGGCAGATGTACTTATCCTCTGCGGACATCATGACCCGAAATCAGGAGCGGCGGGTGGAGATCGCCTGCCCGGTGGAGAGCCGGGAGGTGCAGGACTTCCTCTCGGACTATCTGGCCCGGCTTCTGGGAGACAACGTGAAGGCCCGGCGGATGCTGCCGGACGGGGGCTTTGTCCGGGCGGAGCAGGCCGGCGCGGTGCCGGTTTCCGTCCAGCAGTTCTATCTGGACCATCCTCCCCAGATGCGGGCCACGGAGCGGGGAAAGGGCCGCGGCTGGAGACTGCCGGAGCTGTTCCGGAAGCGGAAGTAAAAAACAGCAGGAGCGGGAGCCCTTATGGGGTCCCGCTCCTGACAGCTGGAAAACAGATCGCGTCACGGCCGCCCGCCCATCAGGCGGGAGATGTTGGCGGCAGTGGCCTTCACGGCACGAGTCATCACGTCCAGCTCTTCTTTCATACGGAAGGTGGGACCGGCGATGCTGACCGCCGCCACCACCGTCTGGTCCAGACCGAAGATGGGGGCGCCCACGCAGATCAGGCCGGGTTCGATCTCCCCGTCGTCAATGGCGAAGCCGTTGATCCGGGCCTGGGCCAGCTGCTCCCGCAGCAGGTCCGGGGAGAAGACGGTGCGGTCCGTCAGCCGCTGCATCTGGGGCAGGTCCCGGCAGTAGGCGTCCACATAATCGGGATCGTGAAAGGCCAGCATGATCTTGCCGCCGCTGGTGGCGTGGGCCGGGGCTCGGGTGCCCACTTTCGTGTTGCACACCACGGAGCGGAAGGTCTCCACTTTGTCCAGATAAAAGATCTCCCGGTCCAGCATCACGCTGAGGTTGATGGTCTCCTTCACAGTGGCGGACAGCTTTTCCAGCTCCGGCCGGGCGGTACTGCGCAGATCGGAGTGGCTGAGGACGGTGCTGGAGAGCAGCAGGAGGCGTGGCCCCACCCGGTAGCTCTTGCGGATGGGATCCTGGACCAGATAACCCCGGTCCGTGAGGGTGGAGAGCTGGCGGTGGACAGTGGTGGTGGGCAGATCCAGCTGTGCCACCAGGCGCTTCAACGTCCACTCCGTCTCGTTATCCATGAAGCACTCCAAAATCTCCAGGGCGCGGAGAATGCTGGATACCTGTTCTTTTGCCATAAATCGGCCGCTCCTTTTTGGCGATATCATAGAAACATTCTGCCTTGACAAATGTTTGTCTATATAATATCATAAATCATAAGGAAAGAAAACAGGATCCGTAATTTTCCGTGGAAATGCTTCGTGTCGGGCCGCAGTTGCGGCTTTGGTTTTTGACACGATTTTGGAAAATGATCCCGTTCTACGGAAAAGCTGCCGCTTTTTTGGATACATGTCCAGAAAAGACCGGCAGCTTTGACAATTCTACCCAAAGGAATTCGCTTCCACCATACGGAATTATTGGAAATCAGGCAAGTTATGCGGCTGGCCGCATATCGAATATAGGAGGAAAGGAGGAGCCGGGGAAGCCGCGGGGAAAGACTTCCCGACAGATGATTCAGCCAATCGAAAATGGAGCGCATGAAGTTATTTGGGAGGTAGAATATGTTTATCATCGACATCATGATGGCGATTTCCAACTGGCTGTGGGGATGGCCGCTTCTGATCCTGACATCCGCAGTCGCTGTGTACCTGTCCGTCCGCTTTAAGTTCTTCCAATTCACCAGGTTCGGACACGCCATGAAGAACACGTTCGGCAAGATCTTCGACAAGGGCGACGGCGAGGGCGATATTTCCCCGTTCCAGGCCTGCTGCACGGCGCTGGCCTCCACGCTTGGCGTGGGGAACATCGCCGGTGTATCGGTGGCCATCGCCACCGGCGGCCCTGGCGCCGTATTCTGGATGTGGGCCGTGGCCCTCATGGGCTTCATCGTGAAGTTTTCCGAGATCACCCTGGGCATGGCCTACCGGGAGCGGGATCCTGAGACCGGCAGATGGCACGGTGGCTTCTATTGGTATGTGCGCCGGGGGCTGGGCAAGAGCTGGAAGTGGCTGGGCATTTTCTGGGCTGTGATCCTGGGCTGCGCCATGGTGTTTGCGCCCGCCGTGCAGGCCAACTCTGTGGTGGAGGCGATTCGGGTCTCCTTTGACGTTCCCGGCTGGATCGTGGGCGTGATCTTTGCCGTCATCATGGCCGTTGTGCTGGTGGGCGGCATCAAGAGTATCTCCTCCTTTGCGGAGAAGGTGGTCCCCCTGATGGCGCTGGCCTATGTGATCGGCAGCATCTTTATTCTGGTAAAGTTCGGCAGCAACATCCCGCACGTCTTTGCGATGATTTTTGAGTACGCCTTTACGCCTATGGCTGCCACCGGCGGCTTTGCCGGCTCCACCGTGATGCTGGCCATCCGTTGGGGCCTGGCCCGCGGCGTGTACTCCAATGAGGCCGGCACCGGCATGGCGCCGCTGGCCCACTCCTCCTCTTCCGCCAACCATCCGGTGAAGCAGGGCCTGTGGGGCATCAGCGAGGTGTTCGTGGACACCATCATCGTCTGCACCATGACCGCTCTGGTGGTCCTGTGCACCGGCGTGTGGACCGAGGGCGGCACCGGCGCGGCCCTGACCGCCACTGCTTTCGGCGCCGGTTTCGGCAACGCCATCGCTGGCACGGTGTTCGTGGTGGCCATCATCACCTTCTTCGCCTTCACCACCGCGCTGGTCAATGTGTACTACGGTGAGATCTGCATGACCGTCCTGGGCGGCAAGAAGTTCATTCTGCCCTACCGGCTCCTGGGCTGCGCCTTCGCCATCATCGGCTCTGTGGGCGCCCTCAGTGTGCTGTGGAATCTCTTCGACTTCTTCTTCGGTGTGTGCGCCGTGTGTAACCTGGTGGTCTGCTTCCTGATGCGCAAGCAGATCGGCGCACTGATCAACGATTACCTGACCCGGCTGAAGTCCGGCAAGTGGGAGCCCACCAGTGAGGCGGCGGCCAACGCCATCCCGGAGCTGTGGGTGAACGACAAGGCTGCGAAGTAAGGAACTGCCTGCTGCGCATTCGGCGTGCCCGCTTTCGGAACGGGTGCGCCGGGTGCGCGTGAGAAGATGATCAAAAGGAGATGTTACCAATGGAACAGGAACTGCGCATTTCCCAGCGGGCGAAGCAGTATCCAGCGTCCGGCATCCGAAAGATGTTTGATCTGGCGGCCCAGTACCCGGAGGCGATCAAGCTGACGGTGGGCGAACCCAACTTCGACACGCCCCAGTACATCAAGGACGCGGCGAAGAGAGCCCTGGACGAGGGGCAGACCCATTACGCGCCCAACGCCGGCACCACAGAGCTGCGGGAGGCGGTGGCCGCCAAGTACCGGAAGCAGTACTGGGAGGGCTATACCAAAGACCACGTCATCATCACCGTGGGGGCCATGGAGGGCTTGTTCCTGGCCATGATGACGCTGCTGGACCCGGGCGATGAAATCCTGGTGCCGGATCCCTGCTTCCCCAACTACTACGGGCAGGCCAGCAGCATCGGCGCCAGAGCGGTGCCCGTCCCCACGTATGAGGAATATGACTACCGGATCCAAGCGGCGGATATCGAAAAGGCCGTCACACCCCGGACCCGGGCGATCCTGCTGAACTCCCCCTGCAATCCCACCGGCGCGGTGCTGACGAAGGAGGACATCCTGGCCATCGCCAAGGTGGCGAAGACCCATGACCTGTGGGTGCTGACAGACGAGCCCTATGACGCCATCGTATACGACGGCATCCAGCCGTACAGCATGGCCCAGGTGCCCGAGATGCAGGACCGCGTGATGGTGCTGAACAGCTTCTCCAAGTCCTATGCCATGACCGGCTGGCGGATCGGCTATCTGGTAGCGCCGGAGCCGGGGTACATCAAGAAAATGGCGCAGCTGCAGGAGGGGGTGGCCTCCTGTGTGTCCACCTTCACCCAGGCGGCGGCGGTGGAGGCCCTGAAGAGCACGGCGTGCGTGGACCAGATGGTGGCGGACTACACCCGCCGCCGGGACATTCTGGTGGACGGACTCAACGCTATCCCCGGCATCACCTGCAAGAAGTCCGCGGGCAGCTTCTACGCCTTCCCCAACATCAAGGCATTCGGCAAGACCTCCCAAGCGTTTGCGGAGGAGCTGCTGGAGAACGCAGGAGTGGTGACGGTGCCCGGCTCCGCCTTCGGTGACATGGGCGAGGGCTATCTGCGGCTGGTATTCGCCAACTCCGACGAAAACCTGAAGGAGGCGGTGCGCAGGATCGCCGACTATGTGGCCCGGGCCTATCCCGGTATAAAGTAAGCTCCCTGGAGTGCCGTCCGCTGCCCCGGAGCGGGCAGCGGACGGTGTTGAGGCTATGAGGACAAACCAAGTGAGATCGAAAGGAAAACAGGAGACATGGCTAAGAAAAAACTAGTAGTAATGGATGGCAACACCGCCGCGGCGTACGCGTCCTACGCGTTCACAGAGGTGGCGGCCATCTTCCCCATCACGCCCTCTTCCGTGATGGCGGAGAAGGTGGACGAGTGGTCCGCCAAGGGGAGGACCAACATCTTCGGAAAACCCGTGGAGGTCATTGAGATGCAGTCCGAGGCGGGGGCCGCAGGCACCTGCCACGGATCCCTGCAGGCGGGCGCGCTGACCACCACCTACACGGCCTCTCAGGGCCTGCTGCTGATGATCCCGCCTATGTACAAGATCGGCGGCGAGTTCCTGCCCGGCGTGTTCCACATCTCCTGCCGGACTGTCAGTGCCCACGCCCTGTCCATCTTCGGCGACCACTCCGACGTGATGACCTGCCGAATGACCGGCTTCGGCATGCTGATGTCCTCCTCCCCCCAGGAGGCCATGGACCTGGGCGCGGTGGCCCACCTGTCCGCCATCGGCGGCCGGTATGCCTTCATGCACTGCTTCGACGGCTTCCGCACCTCCCACGAGATGCAGCGGATCGAGGCGCTGGACTATGACGACCTGGCCAAGCTGGTGGACTATGACCAGCTGGCGGCGTTCCGCAAGAACGGCCTGAACCCGGAGCACCCCTCCACCCGGGGCACGACGGTGAATCCGGACGTGTTCTTCCAGTGCAAGGAGGGCGCCAACGAGAAGATCGCCACGATCCCCGGCGTGGTCCAGCACTACATGGATGAGATCAACAAGCTCACCGGCCGGGATTACAAGCTGTTCAACTACTACGGCGCGCCCGATGCGGAGGAAGTCATCGTCATCATGTGCTCCGGTGCGGAGACGGTGAAGGACACGGTGGACTATCTGAACAGGAAGGGCCGCAAGGTGGGCATGGTGCAGGTGCACCTGTACCGCCCCTTCTCCATCCGGCATTTTGTGGATGCGATCCCCGCCACCTGCAAGAAGATCGCCGTGCTGGACCGGACGAAGGAGTCCGGCTCCGTGGGTGAGCCGCTGTATCTGGATGTGCAGAGCGCCCTGCAGCAGGCGGGGCGGAAGGACATCGTGGTGGTGGGCGGTCGGTACGGCCTGGCCTCCAAGGACACCACGCCCGGCCAGATCGTGGCGGTGTACGACAACCTGGCCAAGGAGGAGCCCAAGAACAGCTTCACCATCGGCATCGAGGACGACGTGACCTTCACCTCCTTGCCTTATGAGGAGATCGCCCTGGACTATCCAGGACAGGTATCCTGCAAGATCTGGGGCCTGGGCGGCGACGGCACGGTGGGCGCCAACAAGAACGCCATCACCACCATCGGCCTGGCGGCAGACAAGTACGCCCAGGCGTATTTCTCCTACGATTCCATGAAGTCCGGCGGTCTGACCCAGAGCCACCTGCGGTTCGGCGACCAGCCCATTCACGCCACGTATCTGGTATCCGCGGCGGACTTCGTGGGCGTCCACGCGCCCACCTATGTGGACAAATATGACACCACCGCGGACCTCAAGGACGGCGGCACATACCTGCTGAACTGCCCCTGGAGCGCGGAGGAGCTGGAGGAGCGGCTGCCCGCCAAGATGAAGCGGGACCTGGCCAACAAGCACGCCAACTTCTACATCATGGACGCCACGAAGCTGGCTCGGGACCTGGGCCTGGGCAACCGGATCAACACGATTCTCCAGGCGGCCTTCTTCCAGCTGACCAAGGTGATCCCCATCGACCTGGCGGTGGAGGAGATGAAGCAGGGCAACTACAACTCCTACTTCAAAAAGGGCGGCCAGGAGATCGTGGACCTGAACAACCGGGCCGTGGACGTGGGTCTGACCGGCATGACGAAGGTGGAGGTCCCCGCCGCCTGGGCGGACGCCAAGGACGGCGCGCCGGAGGAGCTGAAGGGCACGGACTTCGTCAAGGAGATCGTGGTGCCCATGGACCGCCAGCACGGCGACAAGCTGCCGGTGTCCCTGTTCAAGAGGCACAACTGCCTGGACGGCACCTGGGAGAACGGCACCACCGCATACTCCAAGCGGGGCGTGGCCGTCACGGTGCCCCAGTGGAATCCCGACGCGTGCATCCAGTGCAACCGCTGTGCCATGGCGTGTCCCCACGCGGCCATCCGGCCCGTGCTGCTGACGGAGGAGGAGAAGGCCGGTGCGCCGGAATCCTTCGTCACCGTGCCCGCTAAGGGCCTGGGCAAGGACGCCCCTGCCTATTCCTTCCGGATGCAGGTCTCTCCCTACGACTGCCTGGGCTGCGGCGTGTGCCTGACCGCCTGCCCGGCCAAGGGGGCGCTGGAGATGGTGCCCTTCGAGACCCAGAGGGAGCAGCAGCCCAACTTCGACAACTACGCGATGAACGAGAAGCTGCTCAAGAAGGACATTATCAGCGACAAGAGCGTGAAGACGGCCCAGTTCGCCAAGCCCTACTTCCAGTTCTCCGCCGCCTGCGCGGGCTGCGCGGAGACCACCTACATCAAGCTGGTGACCCAGCTGTTCGGCAGCCGCATGTACGTGGCCAACGCCTCCGGCTGCTCCTCCGCCTACGGCGGTGCCATGCCCATGACGCCCTACTCCTGCGACAGCCGGGGCTTTGGACCCTGCTGGGAGCAGTCCCTGTTCGAAGACAACGCGGAGTTCGCCTACGGCTTCCTGCGGGCCCACGGGTCCATCCATGGGGAGGTGGAGCTGCGGCTGAAAGCCCTGAAGGAAAAGGGGGTGGCCGTATCTGAGATTGGGGAGTATCTTGCCAAGTGGCAGGACCCGGCCGTGACCCGGGAGGTGTCCGACGCGCTGATCGCCGCCCTGGAGAAGGCGGAGCCCACGGAGGAGGGCGCCTTTGTCCTGCAGAACAAGGAGTATCTGACCAAGAAGAGCGTGTGGGCCTTCGGCGGCGACGGCTGGGCTTACGACATCGGCTTCGGCGGCATTGACCACGTGCTGGCCCAGAACCGGGACATCAACATGCTGGTGATGGATACGGAGGTGTACTCCAACACTGGCGGACAGTCCTCCAAGGCGACGCCCACTGCGGCAGTGGCCAAGTTCGCCGCCGGCGGCAAGGAGGTCAAGAAAAAGGACCTGGGCGCCATCGCCATGAGCTACGGCTACATCTACGTGGCCCAGGTGGCCATGGGCTACGACCAAGCCCAGACCCTGAAGGCCATCCGGGAGGCAGAGTCCTATCCCGGCCCGGCCATCGTCATCGCTTACTGCCCCTGCCTGGAGCACGGTATCAAGGCGGGCATGAGCTGCACGCAGGAGGAGATGAAGAAGGCGGTGGAGTGCGGCTACTGGCATCTGTACCGGTATGATCCCCGCCGGATCGCGGAGGGGAAGAACCCCTTCCAGCTGGATTCTCCCGAGCCCGACAGCGGCAAGATGATGGACTATCTGAAGGGCGAGAACCGCTATGCCTCCCTGCAGATCAACTTCCCGGACCGGGCCCAGCGCCTGTACGAGAAGACCGTCCAGGACGCCAAGGACCGCTACGCCAAGTATCGCAAAATGGCTGAGGACTGAGCATTCCCCCCCGATTACCTCTCTGAACCAAACAGGAAAAAGCGCCGTGCGCATGTGCGCACGGCGCTTTTTCCTGCTCAAGGGCCGCCCGCCGCGGGAGGAGAGACGCACAACAGGCGGCAGGTACAGAAGCACAAAAAGGCCCGGCGGAGAAGCCGGGCCTTTTTGGCCGCCTCCGGCAGGGTGGGGAAAGACCGGGACGGCGAAAAGGAGGTACGCGGATCCGCGGGAAAGCGGGGCTGCTCCCAATGTAGGAGAGGAGGAGCGGCCCCGCAGCGGGATCAATTACAGCGTATCCAAAACCGTCTTGAAATCGTCGATGATATCCTCGGGATCCTCCAGACCCACACTGATGCGGACCAAGCCCTCGGAGATGCCGGCGGCTGCCAGCTCTTCGGCAGAATAGGTGGAGTGGGTCATGGTGGCGGGATGCTCCACCAGAGTTTCCGCATCGCCCAGAGACACGGCGATAGTGCACAGCTGCAGCTTGTTCAGCGCGGCGGCAACAGCGGCGCGGTCGGCCTTCAGCTCGATGGAGATCATGCCGCCGGGCAGCTTCATCTGCTTGGCCGCGATCTCGTGACCGGGGAAGGTGTCCAGGCCGGGATAATAGACCTTGGCCACCGCGGGATGGCTGGTGAAGAACGCCGCCACCTTCTGGGCGTTGGCGCAGTGGCGCTCCATGCGGATGTCCAGGGTCTTCAGGCCCCGGGCCATCAGGAACGCATCAAAGGGACTCAGGACGGCGCCGGTCATATCCTTCAGGCCGAACATCCGGCACTGGGAGATGAAGTCCGCCTTGCCCACCACGATGCCTGCGATCACGTCGCCGTGGCCGTTGAGGTACTTGGTGGCGCTGTGAACCACCACGTCCGCGCCCAGCTCCAGAGGACGCTGCAGGTACGGTGTGCAGAAGGTGTTGTCCACGATCACCCGGATGTCGGGGTTGAAGGCATGGGCCGTCTTGGCGATCAGCTCGATGTCCAGCAGCTTCAGCGTGGGGTTGCAGGGGGTCTCGAAGTACACCACCCGGGTCTTGTCGGTGAGGTTCTTCTTCAGGTTCTCAATGTCGGACAGGTCCGTCAGGGTGACCTTCACGCCGAACTTGGTCATGCCATGGTTCAGCAGCGCGTATGTACAGCCGTACAGCGTCTCATCCGCCACGATCTCGTCCCCGGCCACCACAGAGGTCCACAGGGCGGAGGAGATGGCGCCCATGCCGGAGGCCGCGGCCATGGCGGCCTCGCCGCCCTCCAGGGAGGCCAGCTTCTCCTCAACAGCGCCCAGAGTGGGGTTGCCCAGACGGGTGTAGATATATCCGCCCTCCTCGCCGGCGAACCGGGCGCCGCCCTGCTGGACGGTGGAGAATGCGAAGGTGGAGGTCTGATAGATGGGGGCGCACAAGGAGCCCGCCGCGTTTTCCATGTGGCCGGCGTGGATCTGACGCGTGGCAAAACCGAACTTTTTCTCCGTGTTCATACAGTCGATCTTCCTTTCTTCACCGGCCCCTCCGGAGA
>ENA-UEQE01001456-UEQE01001456.1-human-gut-metagenome-genome-assembly--contig:-NODE-1456-length-19133-cov-4.184929_pt1 | contig 19133 bp, 13 predicted proteins | sample MGYA00242934_ERZ507935 | MGnify/ENA primary metagenome ERZ507935 (study PRJEB26167, sample SAMN06115423) | human gut metagenome | host: Homo sapiens | place: China:Anhui | collected 2015-03-30... | reverse complement strand
GTGACAGAAGCCGATTATAGCCGGAGCACGTTGAAAAATGTCATTGCCAAGTATTTCAACAATTCCTACCTCGGTGTTATCTCTTCGCTGGTGAAGGAGGAGGAAATTTCGGTGGAGGAACTGAAGGAGCTGATAGAATCAATTGACAACAGGCAATCGACAATTGATGATTAAGAGAGGGGGGGATTCATTATTATTAATTTTAATTCTTTCAACGTGGGAGCATTTTTAGTATTCATAATAAAATCCACCTGCTGTCTGGCAGTGTTCTATCTGTTCTATCGCCTGCTTTTGAGCCGGGATACGTTCCACCGTTTCAATCGGATGGCTCTTCTTGGTGTGATAGTTTTTTCAATCGCGATTCCTTTTGTACAGCTTGCTGCCGATGAGCCGGTCACCGTACAACGTACGGCGTTGGAACTCGAACGGTTCTTGCAAATGGGTGGAACTCCTGTGGAAGAAGAGAGTCGCTTTCCGTCTTGGTTGGCGGCCTTGTTTATGATCTACGCCGGCGGATGCCTCTTTTTTGCAGGACGGTTCCTCTATTCCGTCTGCCAGATCGTGCGTCTGATACGTTCGGGCGAGCGGGCCGTATTGGAAGATGGTACGCGGCTTGTCGTGACCGACCTGACGGTCCCGCCTTTCAGTTGGATGAAATATATTGTTATCTCCCGCATCGATATGGAAGAGAGCGGAGCTGAAATCCTGGCGCATGAACAGGCGCATATCAGAGCTTGCCATTCATTGGATATGTGGTTTGCCGGATGTTGTGCCGTCCTGCATTGGTTCAATCCTGCTGTTTGGCTGCTCAAGCAGGAACTGCAGAACGTGCATGAGTATGAGGCGGACGAGAGTGTGATCGCACATGGCGTGGATGCAAAGCATTATCAATTGTTATTAATAAAGAAAGCGGTCGGAGCACAGCGTTTTACCTCTATGGCCAACAGTTTCGACCACAGTAAACTTAAAAAGCGGATTACTATGATGTTAAAACAAAAATCAAGTCCATGGGCACGGTTGAAGTATCTGTAAGTGGAGTTTGCCGAAGTCTTCACATCCCGACAGGACAAAAAGATGTCGCAAACAAAAAAAGACAAGCCTCTCTTGCGTCCTCTGGAATTTAAATCGAATATGCGTCCTGCCGGAGGTGTCCGGTATGCCAAGCCGGACCCGCTTGTCATGATTGACGGTGTCGAATATACGGGTGGACTGGACAAGGTCGATCCAAACGAAATCGAATCGATATCGATAATGAAAGATAAGAGCGCCATCGAAATGTACGGAAAAAAAGCAGTCGGAGGCGTGATCCTGATCACAACGAAAAAAGCCTCTTCTAAAGTAAAATGAAAATCGTATGAAAAATCATGTGTTTGTGGCAGTGGCATGTCTTTTTCTTGCTGCTTGCGGTGGCGGAGGGGAAACAAAGGTGGCAAAACTCGAAGCGATTCCTTTGGGAGTTGCTTTTGAGAATCAGACGGAGTTGAAGACTTCCGACTGTTTCAAGAAAATACGCTATGTCGCCTTGGAAACGACCGATAGTTGCCTGGTGGGGCAGGGAGCGTATGCAACTATCCTGAATGATTGGATTGTTGTGACATCCGGTCGGGACCGCTGCCAGCTATTCGACAAAAAAACGGGTCGCTTTATCCGTTCGGTCGGGCATGTGGGGGAAGATCCTGAAGGCTATTCGGATGTCTACGGAGGATGGCAGAACCCGTATACCGGCCAATTAAGTTTTCATGGCTGGAAAAATGAAATCGTTGTTTACGGGGCGGACGGTCGATTCGACCATATCTGGACTCCTTCGGTTTCCGTCGATGAGTTTCCGGCAATGGGAGTGTTCGACTATCTGGATGCGGATCTTATCGCTGGTTATTATTCGGCTACCGACAGTTTGCCGGCCCGTATCGCTCTGTTCCGTGGAGATGAGATTGTCCGTGTGGAATCGTTACCGGTCGGGCAGGAAGGAGACAAGGCGATCACTCCGGACGATATTGTTTCCATCTCGGTCTTGAAAGATGGGGGAGATGGTTTGGCGTTCATAAAATATAAGGATGGCAGGTCTGCCATTTATCCGCTTGGCAACAGTTGTTTCTGGCATGCGGGCAAGGATCTTTATTTCCGCCAGTCTTATAATGATACGATCTATCGGGTGTCGGCAGCGAAAGAGCTGCAACCTGTGCGCGTGCTGGATTTAGGTGTCTACAGTTGGTCTTACAACGAGCGTTTCGAGGATAAGAAAGATGCTATCTACCCGACAAAGTTCATGGAAAACGAAGATGTGATCCTTTTCCGTTTTATGACGAATGTCTATAACGACAAACAGAAGACTTATAATGCCCTTTACCGGAAGGCGGACGGAGCCGTCAGGATTTCTCCTCTCGATGACAAGATAACCGACGATACGAATGGCTTCCTTCCCTTACAGCCTGTATCTGTCTCCGCTTCGGGCGAATTTGCTGCCATTCTCCCTTCGGAAGAAGTCGTCTCCTGGTTCGAGGATAACGCCGGTGAAACGGATATCCCTGCCGAAGTGGCCGCCTTGAAAAAGGTGGGTGAGGAGGATAATCCGGTGGTGGTGATTATGGAGTAGGATATAGTATTGCGATCACTTTTGAATTCCATGCTTGTGAAGTAAAAGTTTCATGGGCATGGAATTTTTATTGTATATTTACCCGATAAAAAATGACAGCTAATGGAACGTTTTAAAGTCGGAATTATAGGAGCTGGGCATATCGCCCGCAAAATGGCGCATACGCTGCGCGATATGGAAGGGGTTGAACCGTATGCAGTCGCTTCCCGTAACCAGGAAAATGCCGAAGGGTTTGCCTGTGAATGGGGCTTTACGCGGGCTTACGGATCATACGAGGATTTGGCAGATGATCCCGAAGTACAGTTGATTTATATCGCCACCCCGCATTCCCATCATTTTGAGCAGGCGCGGATGTGCCTCGAAAAGGGTAAGCCGGTCTTATGTGAAAAAGCATTTACCGCCAATGCAGAGCAGGCAGAGACGTTGATACGCCTGTCGAAAGAAAAACAGGTTTTCTTGACTGAGGCGATTTGGACACGTTATATGCCTTTCTCCGAGACGCTTCGCGAACTGGTTGACGGCGGGACGATCGGACGCGTGATGATGCTGACGGCCAATATCGGATATCCGATTGCCGAGAAGGAGCGCATCGCCAAACCGGAACTTTGTGGCGGTGCTTTGCTGGATATCGGCGTTTATCCGATCAACTTTGCAAGGATGCTTTTCGGCTCGGAAATTACGGGGATTACTTCTGCCTGCGTGAAAGGGGAGACGGGAGTGGATTTGCAGAGCAGCATTACTTTTGTGTATCGGAATCATCGGATGGCTGTTTTACAAATGACCGCTTTCTGTGCGAACGATCGTCAGGGAGTTATTTCGGGGGATAAAGGATATATAATCGTCGATAATATCAACAACCCGCAGTTGGCAGTCGTCTATTCGGTCAATCATGAGGAAGTGGCTCGCTATACCTGTCCGCCACAGATAACGGGTTTCGAGTATCAGGTGCAGGCTTCCATCGACGCGATCCGTGAGGGAAAGATCGAAACGCCTTGTATGCCGCATGCGGAAACTTTGCACATCATGCAGATGCTGGATGATCTTCGCTCCGAATGGGGGGTGCGGTATCCGATGGATTGAACGATTGACAATTGAGAATGGACAATTGACAATTAAATGTTTTTGCAGTTTGATTGTCAATTGTCCGTTGTTCTTTGTCAATTGATCTCGTGGATGTTGACAGGGGATGATCCTGCGTTATATAGTTCTAATGCCTTTACACTCTCCAAGGCTTCTTTTTTCAGCTTGATATAATTTGCCGGACCGGAGTAAAGCACTTGTTTCACTTTCCCTTTCAACGGTGAGCCTTCTACCACAACTTGGCTGCAAGGGGAGCCGGACAAGTACAGTTCGAGCGAACCCTCCTTTTCCTTATCAATCGTGATGCGTGAACTTGCGGTCAATGTGTTGACAGATTCCAGGTTCTTGTCATACATCAGGCGGACGGGGTCGATGGAGGTATCTTCTTTCGTTGTCACGGCAAATTCGTACAAGTAGATTTGCATCTGCTTGTCAGTTGCATTACGCATACGGATATAGCGTGCTCCGGGAGCGAGCTTTTCCAATTTGAAGCGGGCTTGGTCGGCGGGGATGTCGGCGATAGTCGTCCATTGTCTGCCGTCGGCGGACCATTCGAATACCCGTCCGCTGTTTTCGCTTTTCGGCAGGCTGAAGTTGAAGGAGGTAGCCTCTTTCTGCAATTCCCAGGTAAGGCCGAAGGACTGTCCCGGCTCGATACGCAGTACTTCGTTCAGGCGGTTGTATCCGATCTGGTCTTTGCCTTCCTTCAACGGCTGATATTTCAATTGTTCGATATCCGTCAGGATAGAGGCCTTACTCATCTGGGTGGCAGCATCTGTTTGGTCTGCAAACAGCAGGTTGCTTCCGACACCTGAATGTATCTCCTGTACGAACGGGGTCAGGACTCGTGAGCCGACTTTCACGCCTTTCTGATACGGATTCTGATTGTAGGTCCGGTCGATCGTGCGCATGCTGTCGAGCAACGAGGTGAGCGACAGATACGATTGCCAGGTGGCGGCACGATCCTCGCCTTGTCCGGTTTCGGCAGTGCGGATAGCCTTTTGTCCGGCTTTCCCTAACAGGTGGAACTGCATCAGCCACGGTTTGATTTCGTCTATCAGCGCCTTGTTGCGGCTTGTCTCGATGGCGGCAGGGGCGGCTGTGATCTCGGCGAACAGTCGGTTCATCCGGTCAGCGGCATCTGCATTATAGTTGTGCTGGCGGAAGTCATGGAGGAATGCTTCGGCAGATTCGGCATAGCGGATGGATTCGTCGCGGCGGTAACGGTGTCCGTTTGGCCCGGGATCACAGTTGTTCTCGCAGAACGTTCGGAATGCTTCCGGTGCTTCCGGCAAAACATAACGGCAGGCTTCTACGAAGTCGCTTTCGGGATTATAGGCTTTCATGTTCCAGGCATAATCGGCAACTCCGTAAAGGGCTACTTTGGAAGCTTCCGCCCGTTCCATCGGGTTGGCGACGAAACCGGACATGGCATGTGCCGCATTCGGATCGAGTCCGTAAGACGGTCCCATCAGCAGGTGGTCACGGCAGTAGTCGCTTACAGGGAAATTCCACCAGACATACGACGGGCGCTGAATACGTTTGTTCACCCATTCCTGCCCTTCGAGTGTGATATCGTGGATCACGCTGTTGCCGGTCCACATCACATGGATTGCCGGGTCGAGCGTTCTGCCCAGCACATCCAGATAGTCGCTTCCCGCCCAGGCCCGGTTATATTCGGTCGGACACATGATCAGCGGGCTGACGCCTTCTTTCTTCTCGATAAACTCTTTTTGCAGGAAGTTGAGCAGGTCGGCTTGTTTGTCTGCCTTGGCCCCTTCACCGGAAATATCGTCGAAGAAGACTGCGAAGGAGCGGACTCCCAAATCATACATCATACCGAACTTGTTCAGCACATTCATCCGGTCTTCATCTGTCCATTTAATGTCCAGGCCCGGATGGATCGCCCAGACGAAGTCTACCTTGTTGGAGGCGGCTTCCTTCACGAGATCCTTGATCTGTGCTGCTTCCTTTTCCGGATAAGGCTTGCGCCAGTTTGGGGAACTGTGGTAAGGATCGTCTTTCGGTCCGTAGATATAGGTGTTCATCTTCATCTTTCCATAAAAACGAAGCTGCTCGATGCGGTCGGTATGGCTCCAGGGATCGCCGTAAAAACCTTCGACAGTTCCACGGTAGGCGACGTCAGGATAGTCTTTGATAACTCCGAGTGGCAGTGTCGTATTGCCTTGTCCGTCGGTTTGGGCCAATTGTTGCAATGTCTGTGCTGCGTAGAAAAGACCGCGACTGTCGGAAATTGCAATGTCGATTTCTTCTGGTGTGATAACTAATAGATAGGCTCCTGAACGTTTCAGTTCGGGTGTCCGGTCTTCCAGCGATGTAATTTTGAGCGGTAGCGCTTCGGAGTTGTCTGTTATCGACAAAGTTTGTCTGATCAGGCGCATGGCATCTTCATCCGGATGTTGCATGCCGGAAAGAGTAAAGCCATGAGGCGCTTTCAGCCGGTTGGTAGATAATGTAACTTCCTGTGGCTGCGGATGAATGGCCGGTAAAGGGTTTTGTGCTTGCAGAACACCTCCTAAAAAGAGGGCAGCAGTTAGATTTAGTAGTTTCATATTTGATTTATTTTAGATGTTTAATTAATGATTTATCTGTTGGTGGTGTCTCAAAATGTACTTGTTCCCGCGTCAAGTACGGGACAAGTACATTTTGACACCTCTTACCAAAAGATCAAGGCTTTTTGGGGATGGCTGATATCGGCATTAATATAACAGGCAGTATCGGCCATCCTAAAAGTAATTGTCTTTATCGTACTGAAAACAATAGAGTCTTTCCGTTTACGTCGCTCCATTCTGTCAGAAGCTGGCGCAATTCCTTGTATTCGGCAGGTGTATAGAGTTGTTTGTTCAGTTCCAAGCTACGGGTGACGGTTGCCGTACGTCCGTTTTTCTTGACGGAGATGGTCAGGCTACCGGCGGCATTGCGGATCGTCTTGTCGGTTTCCGGGGTGCGCAGTTCCATATTTTCAGGACATTCGATCGTGTATGTATAGACTTCGTTGACAGGGCGTGGGATCAGCAGGTTTTCTTTCCGCTGGCTGTTCAGGTAGCCATAAGGCAGATGGGAGAAGCCATATTCGGCATCCGGCAGTGAGATCGTTGCATACCCGTTTTCCACCTTTAAAGGAGCAGTTTGTTCGTTTTCGCTGTTACCTGTTGTGAAATAAGGCATCAATTCTTTACCGACAGATTCTTTAGTGGATGTCGTCACTTTTCCATCTTTGAAACGAACTGCGATGTCGCTCTTGATCTGGTAATCCTGTGGAACGGCAATAGCTACCGGTTTTCCTGTTTGCAGGCTGAAAAGAGGAGTCCGGTCAAAGTTCACCGTTTGCGGACGGTGGGTAGAAGAGGTGGAGAATAAATATAATTCGCCGTTCACCATACAGGAGACGAACAGTTGGTCGACAGCCTTTAGCGCCAGCCCTTTGTCTGCATAAGCCTGGTAAGTCGCCATTGGCTCGGCTTTGAAGCCGGCCCCATCCAACAAGCCTGCGAGCAAATTGGCTTTTTCGACTTCAGTTCCGTACGCTGTGCTTATGACGGCATCGGCAGGGCGGAGGCGATAGCCGGTCTGATCCAATGTCAGCCCGTTGTTGGCAATGTGGTTGGTCGTGTATTCGAGGATAGCTTCCAGTTTGTCTTCGTCCTTTTTTTCCCCTTCGGTCAGGCTCTCAGCCAGAGTCGTGAGTTGTGGATCGCCGGACGGATTGAACTGTTTGAGCAGGGTTGCCAATGCTTCTCCTTCGGATGCGTAAGTCGTGGCGGCGAGAAAAGGAACATCGCCGTTCTTGACATAGACGAACGGAGCGCGGGAAGATGCTGGCAGGTTACGTAATGTCCAGCTTGTCGTACAGGTTCCACCGGATCGTTTGACAGATGCTTTTGCCGGATTGTTTGTCAGTGTGTAGGCAAGTTCTTTGACTTCGGGTGTCACGATCGTCAGTGTGTATTCTTTGACGGGAGAGGATTGGAGCAGTTCTTCGAAAATGTCTACCTCCGGCAGATAGCCTGGTTTGGATGTGACTGTGTAGTCGAGATAGATAGTTGCTCCCAGTTCTAGGCCTGTGTGGACGACAACCATTTCTTTCAGGTGGTTGTAAGCCGGAGCATCAGCTGCGTTGCGGGGAAGGACTTCCACGAAAGCATTGTCCGGTGTCTTGATGATTGTGCCGTCTTTTTGTTTGGTGTAAGACGAGTTGATCTTCAGTTCCTGGTATTGCGGATTGTACACGATGAAGCTTTCTCCGTATGTGCCGTTCATGGCCGTGTGGGTGAAAAGTGTCAGTTCCATGTCATAGCGGAACTCTTGGCTGCCGTCGGCATTGAGCGTCCAGGTCTTTGCTAATTTTTTGTATTCGGCTTCCGATGCTCCAAAAACTGTCGTAGTCATTAGTAGCATACAAAGAAGGAAGGCGAACTTATGTTTGTTTTGTATCATTTGATTTATGATTTATAATTTGTGATTTATGAAGAGGGAAGACCTTATCGTTTTATGACGATATAATCCCCGAATGATTTATGTGCATTCACGGCGTTACGGAAACCATTCCAGTCGCCTGCCTCGTACACGCGTTTCTTCAGCGCTAGCTTTTGGTGCAACACCACTTTGTTACCGTCCTGGCGGAGGGAACCTTCGAAGTCGGCGGCAGAACTTTGCGCACTGTCTTCTTTTCCATTACCCGCTAACTTATAACCTGTGGGGAGTTGGATCGTTTCGTCCAGTTCGACCAGACGTGAGCAGGCATCCTTGAAACCATACCGGCGTTCTTCGAGGTCGGTGTTGATGCGCAGGTAACTTTTTACTTGGTTATAAAGGTTATTCATCACCATCGGCTTGAACAGCATTTCTCCTTCTCCTGAAAGGGCATAACCTGGTATTTCATAACGGAATGTCATTTTGATCGGTGCAGCCTGGTAGTTCTTCGGGTCTTTGCCATAGTCCACGCTGATAAGACGAGCTTTAGGTGATACGGCAAGAAGTTGGCTTTCCAATGCGGCCTGCCATTGCGACTGCCAGCCGGTGGTGAAGATACGGCGGATATTGCTGTCCGACTGTCCTTCGGCTGTGATCGTGAACTGTCCTGTCAGCGTACCTTTGGCATCCAAGCGGTTGTTGGCTTTTATGCGGACATAATGGTTTTCCGGTGCGGAAACCGGCGTGAGACAGAGATCGGAACCTTCGGGAACTCCCGGTAAATAGTTTTGCTGTTGTTCGGCACTGCTCCACAGTTCGCGGCAGAAGGGGACCCAAGTAGGATCGAGCGGCATATAGGTTCCGCTGGAAAGTTTCACAACGGCGACACAGTGGTTGAAGTGGTCGGCCGGGATGCTTTCCACGCGACTACCGGCCATTGTCATGGCTGGATAGGCTTCGAAGCCTGCCATACGCAGGAAAGCGATCAAGGTACCGGCAATATCTTTACAGACACCACAACGGTCCGTGTAGTTCATCTTCAGGTTATGCAGCGTGTAGCCTTCGCCTTTGCCCATCGAGATACCGGAGTAACGGATATTGTCGGCAACCCAGTGGGTGAGGACGGCGATCTTTTCCATCTCCGTCTTTTTGCCCCGGATCAATTCGTCTACTTTCTTCTGGGCTTCGGGAATGGCACTGAAACTGCCGTAGTCTTCGTTCACTTTGTTAAACCAAAGGGATTTGTCTTGCCAGCGTGGTGTGCTGGACATCATCAGTTTCGGTGCGGCGTCAAACAGGTCGACCATATTCGGTTCGCGTCGGGTTGGCATGATGTCTGTGCTGACGAACGTATAAGCTTTCCGACCGTCCTCGTAACGCATGGAAGAGGTGCATTCTCCTTGATAGAACTGGAACTGCATTTCTTTCTCCATCGGGATGTTTACCTTATATACCTTGCGGACAGTTGGCTCGGTTGTCCAGAAGGGGACGATATCATAGAATTGTCCGCGCATGGGCGGGATGAAACGGGATTCGTCGTTGCCTATACCGCCAGTCAACAGGGCATAGGTGAAACCTTTTTTGTTGATCTGATAATCGATGATATCGCCCGGATCGAGACGGCCTATTTCCATCATGATCTGCCGTGCTCCCCAATAGATGGCGCGGGCAGGAGCGGCATAATCCTGCTGTTGGGTGATATCGAGGTTGATTACGTCGCCATTGGCTTTGTAGATGGTGACACGATGAAACTCTGCATGTGCCGTCAGCGGATCGTAATCGTATTTGAGGATGCGATTGGCGACGGCCCCGCGCGTGTTCATAACTTTGACGATTTTGCAGACCGTGAAAGAACCGGAGCCGGTAGGCTGCACGGTCACAGCGGTGCTGTCGAGTAGGTTTACACAGTCATAACCTGCGTATAATTCCGGCTTTTGTAGAGTCGGATCGGATGCCGTCCGGCAACTTTCCCCACTTTGTCCGTAAGCGGACGCCGTGGCGAGAAGGACGGAGGCGAAGATTGATAAATACTTCATAAAATATAGTGTTTTTGTATGTTTATTACTAAATAATTGATGCCCGAATTAATTTATCCTGTATATCTTTCCATTGCCAATTTCCGGCATGCCGCCCGATCGATCTTTCCGCTACCGGTAAGAGGAATTGATTCAATCCGGAGGATGTGCTTCGGACGTTGGTATTTGGGTAATATTCCAAATATCATTTCTTCCAGCTCGGAAAAGAGATTGTTTTCAGGTAATGAGAGAGATTGTTCTCCAATAAGGGAAGAGGCTGTCTTTTTACTCGGGAAGCGGTCATTTCCTGTGGTGATCAATAAAATCATAGCCTCTCCGAACTTTGGATCTGGAACGGATGTTATGGCAAAATTGGTAGGAATGATGGGGCGCAAGGTTTCTTCCACAATCTCCGTTTGTATTTTTATGCCTCCGCTGTTGATGATGTTGTCTTTCCTCCCTAAGATGCGGAAACGGCCGTCTGGGAGCAGTTCGGCGACATCGTTAGTGACAAGTGTTTCGTCGGTGACGAGTGGAGCGTCTATTATCAGTGTGTCGTCAGTCGAGAGTGATAGCTTGACAGACGGGAAAGGCGTGTAATAAGGAGATGCATCCGGTCCGTTCAACCGTCGGAGGGCGATATGCGAAAGTGTTTCTGTCATTCCGTAGGTGGAGTAAACGCAGATAGGCAATTCTTGTATCCGTGCTTCCAGTTCATGGTCGATAGAGCCGCCACCGATGATTAGGATATCGATTTGGCAGAGGCGCTCTCGTTCTTCCGGAACCTGTAGCGTGTTGTATACTTGTAACGGAATCATGGCTGCGAATCGGAGTGGCATGTCGATGTCTGCCATCGGATGCCCGGAAGGTTCACGTATGACCAAATCTAACCCTGCCACGAGTGACCGTACGACCATCATCTTTCCGGCAATGTATCGGAGTGGCATACAAAGGAGGGCTTTATCCCCCTGTCGCAGCCCTAAATAATCGCAGGTGAGGCGGGCACTATTTACCATCTGTTCCTTGCGGACCATGATTCGTTTGGGTGTACCGGTCGAACCGGAAGTTTGTACTTCCAAGTAAGGAGAGGCAGACTTCCAATCGGAAATGAATTCGGATAATTGGCAATTGACTGTTGACAATTGACAATTATCGGGATGTTTCTTACTTATCAATTGTTTGTTGTCCATTGTCAATTATTAATTGTCCGTTGTTAATTGACAACGGCAAGTCAATGTTGTTGGTGAAGAGGCCACCTGTTCCTAACCCTTGTGGAAGCGGATTGTCGAAAGTTGCGCACCATTGAGCGATGGCGTTCAGGCCGACATTTGATTCCAATGCAGAAGTGATCCACCAGCCGATCTGCCGATCCTGAGCTTCCTTGATCCATTCGCTACAACCATATAGGCCTCCGTGAAGAGACGGTTTCAAGATGATATATTGCGGATTAATGAAGGAAAGCAATTCTTTCTTCTTTTCCGGTGTGTTGTAGCCAATGAGTTCTTCGTCGAGGGCGATGGGAACTGGAGAAGAAGCAGCTAACAGAGCCATGTCTTCCCACTGTCCTGCACGGATCGGTTGTTCGATCGAGTGCAGGTCCAGTTTTGCCAGACGGTTCAGTTTTCTCATGGCTTCGTTCGGCGAGAAAGCACCGTTGGCATCAACACGCAGTTCGATTTCATCAGATGAAAATTGTTTGCGGATGATACGAAGGATTTCTAATTCTTTATCGAAGTCGATCGCTCCGATTTTCAGCTTGATGCAACGAAAGCCGGATTCTATCTTGTCTGTCACTTGTCCCAACATATCTTCATAGCTTCCCATCCAGATCAGTCCGTTGATAGGAATACCCACCTCGCCATGCGAGAAAGGAGTGTTCCACAAGGCAAAGGAGCCGGCTTCAAAGTGGCGGAAAGCAGTCTCCAGACCGAACAGGATAGATGGATAATCGCGCAGTCCGTCCACGTCGATTCTGCCTGTGCGGGTGAAGTTTTGGCAAGCCTTGGCCAAAACTTCTTCATATCCAGGCACGTCGTCGCAACTCAGTTTAGGCAGAGGAGCGCATTCACCTATTCCTTGGCGGCCGGGTGTTTCTTCTGCGGTGAGGTAGATATACCAACTCATCCTCTCTGTGTAGGTCCCGCGCGAAGTCCCTGCCGGCTTTTTGAAGTACAAGGTCTTAGGGCGGATCTCTATGTGATAGTGCATAGCCATTGTGACTTTGGATTATGGAAATTTCGGATAATCTTCGAAACGGGGGCGGCGTTTTTCAAGGAAAGCTTTGCCACCTTCCTGGGCTTCGTCGGTCATGTAGTAGAGCATGGTGGCATCGCCAGCCAACTCTTGGATTCCGGCTTGACCGTCTAGTTCGGCGTTGAGGCCTGCCTTGATCATACGGAGGGCAAGCGGGCTGAGCAACATCATTTCTTCGGCCCATCCGACATATTCGTCTTCAAGCTTATCCAAAGGTACGACCTTGTTCACGAGACCCATGTCGAGTGCTTCCTGTGCATTGTATTTGCGGCAAAGAAACCAAATTTCACGTGCTTTCTTTTGGCCGACGATGCGAGCTAAATAGGATGAACCGAAACCTGCGTCGAAACTCCCCACGCGAGGACCCGTCTGTCCGAATATTGCGTTTTCAGAAGCAATCGTCAGGTCGCAGACCACATGCAACACATGCCCGCCACCGATTGCAAAACCGTTTACGGCAGCGATCACCGGTTTTGGAATCGAGCGGATTTGCTTTTGTACATCGAGTACATTTAACCGTGCCACACCATCTTTACCGATGTAGCCGCCGTGACCTTTCACATGCATATCACCTCCAGCACAGAAAGCCGTGTCCCCGGCTCCTGTCAGCACGACAACATTGATATCCGGTCGTTCACGGCAGATATAGAGAGCATCGCTCATTTCTGTTGTTGTAGTCGGTGTGAAAGCGTTGCGATAGCGTTCGCGGTTGATAGTGATGCGGGCAATTCCGTTATAGAAATCGAACAGGATTTCTTCATATTCTTTGATGGTTGTCCATTCTCTTTTTGTTCCCATAAGATGAATTTAGAATTATAAATTATGAGTTATGTTCTTATTTTTTTAGTTGGTGGTAATACTCTTTGAGTAGCCGTACATCTTCTGACGCATCCGTGAATACCTCCATCAACATTGGTTGGTTGTGGGGGACGGACTGGGTGAAAACAGCCATTGCACTCGTCAGTTCTTCATCGTTATGGACGGGAAGGTAAGAAAATCCTCTTTCTTTGGCCCATCCTTTGGCAGAAGTTTTGTGTGTAGCTGTCACGAAACGGCGTGTTTTATCCTCCATTTTCAGTCCGGGAAGTGCTTGGAATATTTCACCTCCTCCGTTATTGAGCAGCAGGATACGTAGGTTACAGCCGAAGTTGCTGTTCCAAAGTGCGTTCATATCATAAAAGAAACTCAAATCGCCGATCACTACAAAATTCAGTTTGTCTGAACAAACGGAATAACCGATGGCAGTCGAAAGCGATCCTTCTATGCCGCTCGTCCCCCTGTTGCAGCAGACTTCGACATCTTCTGGGAGTGTGTATAACTGGGCGTAACGTACGGCTGAACTGTTGCCTAAATGCAAGGCCGCAGGTGTTGGAAGCGACTTGATCAATGTTCCGATAGCAGCCATTTCCGAATAGCTGAATTCCGGTTGTGGCAGGTCGCGGGTGTTGTTTTCCCAGATGCGTGGAAACTCCGTTGTCCGGTTTTCCAGCAGGTAAGCGATTTTTTCGAGAAATTCGAACGGGTCCATCTCGATAACGGTTGTCAGGGAACCGTAAAGGTCTGTTACTTCTCCGCTAAGCGAAACATGCCAATGTTCGCGTGGCGGATGCTTGCGGAGAAATTGTTTGAGGCGTTTCGACACGATATGTCCACCGTATGTGATCAGCAGGTCAGGAACCATCTTCTCTAATTTTTCTTCTGGCAGGGCGTAAAGGGCGGCGTCGAAATTCTTTACCGGGATGCCGGGAATGGTCTTGTTACCTGTGTGCTCGGTAAGCCAGGCAAAATGCTTGTATAGCAGTTTGGAATATTTCTTTTCAAAAAGATAGATCAGGTTCATCTGACCGGCGACGATCATGCGACGGTTGTAGTTGTTCAGCCGCTCGATCAACCCTGTATATTCACGGTCGTAGACATTTAATCCTTGGTAGCGGGTGATGACGCGTACCTTGGGCAATTCCTCCGTAGTGAAGTGGAACAACGGTTCCGAGATTGGTACGTTGATATGCACCGGTCCTTTCCCATGATGGTTCAGTTCGAGCAGAGCTTCGTTGATAAGACGATTGCAATACCATTCGTCTTCATCGGTATGTATCTCCGGCAGGTTGACGGATTTTTTAGCCTGCGAACCGAAAACACCCGGTTGAGGAAACGTTTGCCCGTCCATTTGTCCGATCCAGGCCCCGGGACGGTCTGCTGAGATCACGACCAATGGCACTTGCTGATAGAAGGCTTCCGATACGGCAGGATGAATATTAAGTAATGCACTGCCCGATGTGCAGCAGACAGCAGCCGGACTACCGCCATGTAATGCCAGCCCGATCGCGAAGAATGCCGCACTCCGTTCGTCTGTCACCGGATAGCAGGAGAAGAACGGGTGATTGGCAATCGTATGTACAATAGGTGAATTGCGGCTGCCGGGACACAAAACGATTTTCTTGATGTTATGCTCGATGAGCAGGGCTACGAGCTGCAGGATGTTTTTTTTATCTGAGTACATAATGTATTTGTTTGCTTTGTCATGCGATGATTCTATCGCTTTTTCTGCAAAGATAACATCTGTGGGGCAGAAAACATTCATAATCTTAATGAAAAAGGCTTCACCCCGGAATGGTCCGGTAGGCGAAGCCTTTCTGCTTTCGTTTAGATCAGAAATTCATTGTTCAGAACTTCTGCATATTCAGATTCTTATCAACCAGGATGCCGTCGACTGCTTTCAGGTTGAATGTAACTTTGCGTTTCGCTTTCAGCTTGATGGTGAAGAGATCTTCAGAACCTTCGAGCACTTGTTTGTCTCCGAGATTGACGAAAGTAGGATAGAGCGCCTTTTGACCGTTGGTATGCAGGCGGTCGTATGTCAGGTTTTCCATCGTACCGAGGTTTGCCGGTTCGATGCCGACAAAGTCATAATCCTGTTGGTCGTAAGGCAATGCGAAACTCAAAGCGTTGACAGCTTTGACACTGTCACCTTTGACGGTGATTTCGACTGTTTCGCCGGCGTTGTACGTCTGTTTCGGAGTGGAAAGGAAGATCGTTCCGGCTACACGGTCCGTACCTGGATTCTCGATGCCGTCCTCCAATTGGGTTGCCACGACCGATATGTCGTAAGCATCGATCAGACCGTTCCGGTTAATATCACCTGCGCTGACATAATCGAAATCGCTGTCACCACGGCGCAGCCCTGTGTAGTTCATGTACGAGGTCAAGTCGTTTGTGTCGATCTTTTTGTCGTTATTGATGTCACCTGGCAGATAGCTTTCCGTGCCCGGAACCTTGAATACGTACAATTCGCGTCCGGAAGCGTAGTTGCCGACACCTTCCGTAATATGCAACTTAATGTAGCGGGCTTTCGGTTGGTCCTTGAAAGTGAATACTTTCATGTCACCATTACGTTCCCAGCGGAACGAGTCGACCGCTGTCCAGTTTTCCTTATCCATGCTGTAGGCCACGTCGCCGGCAAGGATCGTTCCGTTGCCTCCATCCTGGCGGGACAGATAATGGAACTTATCCAGTTGGTTGATGGTGCGTAGATCGATGATCATATCGAACGGCATTGCGTTCTTGCGGTATTTCGTGTGGAACATATCGCCTAACTCGGCAAAGTCGAACAAGCGGGAGATTTCAAAGCCTTCCTGTTCTTCGGCTGTCACTTCTCCGCGGATACCTTTGATGGCGAATTCGAGCGGGTTGGATTTTGTCTTGACGGAGAAAGTAGACCAGTCTGAATGACCGTCCTTGTTGACGGAACGGATTTTGAACGAATAGTCTGTTTCGGCTGAGAGGTTGTCGAACAGCAGTTCGGTGTTCTTGATCTGTGTATAGAGCATGCCGTTAAATTCTATTTCGTAGAAGTCGGCGCCGGAAACTTTATCCCAAGTCGGTTTTAAGGTGTAAGCTTCTGTGTTTCCGTCTGTCACCTGTGCAACCGGAGCAGTCAGCGATCCGGTAGAAATGCGGTGGGTATCGGGCATATCGAATTGGTATCCGTCGATGGTGACGACCGTTTCGTTCATGATGATATCTGTCGGAGCCAGTTTGACCAACAGTTGCGGGTTCTTGGTGATCGTTACCTTTTCGAATTCGCTTCCTTTGGTGGCGAATTTGTTCAGGTTCGGGGCAACATCGTAGAAATAGACATTCGTACCGTTCTGGTATTCGTTCATCGAACGGGCGGCTACCAGTTTCACTTTGGAAGAACCGACTTTGGCGGTGATCTTCTTCGGCATTTCCGAGAGATTGATGCGCAATTCGGTTGCCTTCTCCTTCACGAAGCCGTCGAAATCGCCTGTTGTCGGATGGATGGTGATTGAGACTTTTGATGGGTCATTGTTCTTGATTTCGATCCGTGTGGTTGTCCCTTTGCCGTTCAGATAAGCCTGCGTTATACCATCATCGTCATATTCGACGAACTCGCTATATCCGGACGGGTAAAGTTCATATATGCGCAAATTCTTGTCGATTTCCCCTACGTTATTGTTCGGATTCGTCATCGGGATGATCGCACCGGCTTTTACGAATACAGGAAGTTTCCAAAGTGGAGAAGCGAAGTTGTTGACCACACAGCCGCCCGTGTATTTCTCGCCGGTGAAATAGTCGAACCATTCGCCTTCAGGCAGGTAGATACCATCACGGATGTCATTTCCCTTGTCATCCATTTGCGTCTCTTGGTAGATCGGCGCGATGAGGAAGTACGGCCCGTACATGAACTGGTATTGTGTAGCTTTACCAAAAGTGTAAGGATTCGGATCTTCAAGGAACATGGCGCGAATCATCGGCTTGCCGTCTACCGCTTCGCGGGCAATGCTGTAAGCATACGGCATCAGGCTGGATTTCATTTTCAAGTACCAGCGGTTGATGGAAGTTGCCGGTTCGCCTAAGGCATGCGGATATTTCTCATTCGATCCCCAGCCGTCCATGTTCAGCTCCATCGGCGTCCAGGTCTTCCACTGGAAGTCGCGGGTATTCATCACGAGGTTCTTGCCACCGAAAATACCGTCCATGTCGGATGTGATGTTCGGTTGTCCGGAAAGCCCGGAGCCGATATAAGTCGGGATGTGGAAACGGATATATTCCCATTGTCCGCCTGTCTGGTCGCCCGACCAGACTCCGGCATAACGCTGCGTGCCGGCCCAACCGTCGAGAGAGATGATGAACGGACGTGCGTCGTTTCCGTAATACGGCATGATATGTCCGACATCAGCCACACCGTTCAGACCGAACGAGTAGCCCCAACCGACCCATGCCACGTCTGTTTTCAGGACTCGTACACCGGCATCTCGTACCTCCTTTACAATGTCGCGTTGCAGCAAGGCACTGATGCTGTCTTTCGGATGCAGGTCGGATTGTGTCCAAAGACCGATTTCGACACCGTTCTTATGAGCGTAATCGGTGAGGCTCTTTAAGTTTTGGATATTACCGTCCAATGTTTCGGTCTGTCCGTAGCCGGCTCCGTAACCGTCGTTCGGCAGCAACCAACCTAACGGCATATCGTGGTTCTTGTAGCGGTCGATCACGGCGCGAGCGGAGAACTGGTAGTTGTTCTTTTCTCCGTTCAGCGATTCCTTGATACCTCCATTATCTTTTTGGCTTTCCTTGTAGCGCTTGCCGTCTTCGAAAAGGATACCCTTTTCGTCTTCTACCCAATAGTCGCGGTTGTAAGCGTTCAAGTGTCCCTGATAGAATCCGAACTTGGGCAGCAGTATTGGGTTACCGGTCAGTTGGTAAAAGTCGTTCAGTAGGGCGACTGGGCTATCATTGATCATATAGAAGACATCCAGATAGTCTGTATCGTGGGATAGTTTTACCGTATTCTTTTCTGTGGCGCCGAAATCATATTTCCCCTGTTTGAAAGTGTACCACATAAAGCCATAGCCGTTTGTGGACCAATAAAAAGGAGTGGGAGAAGCCACGCCGCCATCGGTCCAGCTGTTCTGGTTTTCGATGGCTATAGCTTTTCCCTTATGTGAAAAGCGTCCGTTCTGCACACCGCCGCCGTAGAAATATTCATCAGGGTTCTCTTTCAGCGTTAGGATCGTTTTCCCTTTTTCGTAAACCACGGGTTTCGTCTCTTCGAAAACGATTTTGTTTGTGGTGAGATTGGTGACTTTCAGCAGGGCGGTCGATTTGTCCAACTGGAGTCTGACTTTTCCGGTCGTGATGGTCACTTGCCCATTATCGTCTTGAATGTCCAGTTTGGAAACTGGGCGACGGGGGGTATCTACGAGAATCCGGGCCTCTGGTTTTGCCTCCGGATCACGAAGGATACCACCGTTGTTGTCCTGGAACATACGGAAAATATTATCTCCATAGAAATCGAATGTCATCCGTTGATTGTTGGAGAACACAACATCGACCGTAGTCGGGTTGATCTGCTGCACACTGACGATCGTTTGCGCCTGCCGGGCGATAGCTACTACAGGCTCGGAGGTTCCGGTCACAGCCATTAAAGGGGCAGGAGAAAACATCAATGGCGCAGCAAGAGCGATCAGGATCGCTTTTTTCTGTTTATGATTAGCCATTAAGCGTTTCATGTTGATTAATTTGAGTTATTTAGTTTTTTTATATTCTGAGACAAAAGTACATAAAATATTCTATAGTTCTTGTGGAGCAGTGGAACAACTATAAGAAAACTGGCTTTTTGCTTTCAAATGTATGACGACATGTTTTGGGCATTTTAACAATTCCAAAAGCTACTTACGGTATTCTTTAGGTGACATTCTTTTATCAAGTTAAGAATTTTCGGTAAAGAAAATACAAAT
>ENA-UEQE01001452-UEQE01001452.1-human-gut-metagenome-genome-assembly--contig:-NODE-1452-length-19142-cov-3.751220_pt1 | contig 19142 bp, 15 predicted proteins | sample MGYA00242934_ERZ507935 | MGnify/ENA primary metagenome ERZ507935 (study PRJEB26167, sample SAMN06115423) | human gut metagenome | host: Homo sapiens | place: China:Anhui | collected 2015-03-30... | reverse complement strand
GGCGGCGCTGGCCATGGCCAAGGTCCCCTACTCCAAGTGGTTTCAGTATCTGATCCCGCTGTTCTTCCTGTGGTGGCTTGTGGCCTTTGCGCTCCTGATTTACGCAACGATCTCCGACTACGGCCCCTTCTGAACCGCAAAGAGAGTTCTGCATCAATCGCCGACGGCACCCCTTGCGGGTGTTTCGCTCCCCGGGATAACAGAGAAGGGTTGATTGATACGCTGCCCCCGGCTCTGCCGGGGGGCGTTTTTTGTGGCAGAAAGGCTGCGGCGGATGAGTTTTGCCGTTCCCATAAAAACTTTTTAGGAAACAGGTAGGCAAGTTTCTGGATTTGTGGTATGATGATAAACAGGATTTTTATCGAATGCGCAGCATAAGATTTTGTCAGGAAAGGGGCGGGCGGCATTGAGGAGAAAGACACTGGGACTGCTTTTGTGGATAGCCATGGCGCTGCTGCTGACGGGCTGCCTGTTCCGCCCGCCGGACGAGCTCTATCGCCGGCCGGAGCGCTCGGCGGGCTATGACCAGCTGGCGGCGGCCATCCGCTCGGTAAAGACCGGGCTGGAGGGGCAGTTCGGCGTCGGCTGCGAGGATGCGGTCATTGTCTCCGGGGACAACACCGCCTCCATCCAGCTCCAGGACCTGGATGGGGACGGCCAGCGGGAGAGCGCCGTGGCCTTTATCCGGGTGCCCGGCGTGGAAAAATCCCTGAAAATTTATATCTTTACCGCCGTGGACGGAGACTACCAGGTCCGGGGCCTGGTGGAAGGCGACGGCTCGGCCATCTACTCGGTGGACTATGTGGACCTAAACGGCGCGGGCAGCAAGGAGCTGGTGGTGAACTGGCAGGTGAACACCGGCGTGTATCAGCTGGGGGCCTATACCCTGGACGAGCTGGAGCCCGTGGAGGACACCGCCGTCCCTGCCCAGAATCAGGCGGCGGACCGGGCCTCCCTCCGGGCCACCGAGCTGCTGCTGACCAGCTGCAGCACCGCCGTGGAGGGAGGGGCCTACTCCAGCGGCTATCGTCTGTTGGACATCGACCAGGATACCCGCACCGAGGTGGCCGTGGTCCGGCTGGATGCCGCTGCCCTCAGCGGCCAGGTGGAGCTGTACGGCTGGCGCAACGGCCGGATGGAGAGCCTGAGCACGGTGGCTCTGTCCGCCGGGATCACGGGCCTGAACCGGGTGACGGCGGGGTATCTGGCCGGAACCTATTATCCCCCCGCCCTGTACATCACCTGCGCCCAGTCTGACGGAAGCCGCACCATCGACGTGGTGGCCTATCAGGCCGGGGAGCACGGGGGGGAGATGCGCCTGGCGAACCTGGCCCTGGACGAGCATGGGGTCAGCCGGGAGCGCCTGCGGGGCATGGCGGAGCTGGGTCCCAGCGATGTCAACAACGACGTAGTGTTGGAGCTGCCCCAAGTGCGGATGCTGCCCCAGGACCGGGACCCCGGCGGGGCCAGCGCCTGGCTGGTGGACTGGTATCAATACAGCCAGACCGGCCAGCGCAGCCGGGTGATGGGCACCTATTACAACGTGACTGACGGCTGGTTTTTGGAGATACCGGACAGCTGGGAGGGCAAGGTCACCGTCTCCCGCAGCGATGTGGTGTCCGGCCAGCGGCAGGTGGTGTTCTCCCTGTGGCAGGGGGAGAACGAGCCGGCAGTGCCCTTTTTGAGCATCTATAAACTCACCGGCAGCAACCGCGCCACCCGGGCCCAGGCAGAGGGGTTCATCACCCTGCGGGAGGAGGAGGACGTGATCTACGCCGCCCAGTTCTATGACTGCGGCTGGGACTGCGGCCTGACAGAAAACGACCTGCTGATGAAGAATTTCCAGACCATTCAGACCAGCTGGTACAGCTGAATATAGCGCTCTGAGTGGCGTTGAGAGAGGAGTGAGCTCCAGATGAGAAAGGTCCTGGTCCTGGAGGACGAGGAGAACATCCGCAGCTTTGTGGTCATCAACCTGAAGCGGGCGGGCTATACCACCATCGAGGCGGGCACCGGGGAGGATGCCCTGGCGGCCCTGAAGGAGAACCCGGACGTGAAGGTGGCCCTGCTGGATATCATGCTGCCCGGTATTGACGGCTTTGAGGTCTGTCGCCGCATCCGGGCCATGGACAACAAGATCGGCATCATCATGCTCACCGCCCGCACCCAGGAGATGGACAAGGTGACCGGCCTGATGACTGGGGCGGACGACTATGTGACCAAGCCCTTTTCCCCGGCGGAGCTCACCGCCCGGGTGGATGCCCTCTATCGCCGCACCGGCGGGGATACGGAGAGCCTGTCCGCCGACGAGGTCAGCGACCCACCCTTCCTGCTGAACACCCGCAACCGCACCCTGGAGAAAAACGGCCAGCGGGTGAAGCTGACGCAGGTGGAGTACTCCATCGTCAAGCTGTTTATGGAGAACCCCGGCAAGGCACTGGCCCGGGAGGAGATCCTGGACGCGGTGTGGGGCAAGGATTATTTCGGTGAGCTGAAGATCGTGGACGTGAACATCCGTCGTCTGCGCATCAAGATCGAGGACAACACTCAAAAGCCCATCTATATCAACACAGTCTGGGGCTATGGCTATAAATGGCGGGGATAAATCCACAGCTCTGCTGAAAAATGTGGAAAACTTTTTGGAGAAGGAGGGAGCGCGGTGGCAAAAAAGACCGATTTGAATGACCAGGTAAAGATACGGGGCATCCGTAAGCGGTGGCTGCTCAACAGCATCGGCGTGGTGCTGCTGATTTTAGCCCTGGCCCTGGGCTCCTTTTTTGCCGCATTGTGGAACTATTACTATTCCAGTACGGCCAACGATTTAACAGGCCGGGCCAGTTCGGCGGCCGGGAGTTTTCGCAGCTATACCCGTACCCAGTATTGGGCGGCGGCCCAGCAGGCTGTGAGCAGCTATGAGGAGAAAAACAATCTGGAGCTGCAATTTCTGGATGCCACCGGGGCGGTGGTCTATTCGGGCAACGACCTGACCACCGGTGCCACCCCGGACACCGAGGACATCCGGGGTGCCCTGGAAAACCAGATCACCACCCACTGGATGGGCCGGGACCCCTCCACCAAGGAGCGGATCCTGGCGGCCTCCAGCCCGGTGGTCTATCAGGGGGTGACGGTGGGCGTGGTCCGATATGTGACCTCCCTGTCCGCCATCGACCGGCAGTTCATCTTCTCCATGGCGGTGATCACCGCCATCGCCGTGGCCATCTTCGCCATGGTCTATTTCTCCAACCTCTATTTCGTCCGCTCTATTGTAGAGCCCCTGGCCAGCATTACAGAGACGGCCCGGCTCATCGCCGACGGCAGCTATGGGGTGCAGATCGAAAAAAAATTTGACGATGAGATCGGCGAGCTGACCGACACCATCAACGATATGTCCATGAAGATCAAGCAGTCGGAGAAGACCCAGTCGGAATTCATCTCCTCCGTCTCCCACGAGCTGCGCACCCCCCTCACCGCCATCAACGGCTGGGCGGAGACACTGCAGAGCGGCGAGCTCACCGACCCCCATGACGTGCAGAAGGGCATGGACATCATTGTTTCCGAGGCCCACCGCCTGACCAACATGGTGGAGGAGCTGCTGGAGTTCTCCCGCATCGAGGACGGGCGCTTCACCCTGTCGGTGGAGCCCCTGGACCTGAAGGCCGAGGTGGAGGACGCAGTGTATACCTATCAGAAGTTCTTCCGGCGAGAGGGCATCGAGCTGACCTATCAGGACTGCCCGGAGGAGGTGCTGCCCATCTCCGGCGACCCGGAGCGGCTGCGCCAGGTGTTCTGCAATCTGCTGGACAACGCCGCCAAGCACGGCGGCTCGGGCAAGCGCATCGATGTGTCTGTGGCCCAGGAGGGGACAGAGGCGGTGGTGCGCATCCGGGACTATGGCCCCGGCGTACCCCAGGAGGAGCTGCCCTTCATCAAAAACAAGTTTTATAAGGGCACGTCCAAGGCCCGGGGCTCCGGCATCGGCCTGGCGGTGTGCGAGGAGATCGTCACCCGCCACGAGGGCGTGCTGGACATCGGCAATGCCCAGGGGGGCGGCTGCGCCGTCACCATCCGCCTGCCCATCGAGGCGTGACCCGCTCCGGCGGAGCGCCGGAACATAGTAAGGAGACCATTCATGCTGCAAAACCAGACAAAAGAGAATAAACAGGGCCGAAATACCGCCTTCAAGACCATGTGCGGCGGTCAGGCCCTGATCGAAGGCATTATGATGCGGGGCCCAAAGAAACAGGCCGTGGTGGTGCGCAAGCCAGACGGCCAGTTGGAGACCCAGGTGAAGGACCTGCGCTTCATCAAGGACCGCTACCCCGTTTTAGGACTGCCCTTTATCCGGGGTGTTGTGAACTTTGCCGATTCCATGTACAACGGGGTCACCGCCCTGATGTACTCGGCAGAGTTTTTCCCCGAGGACAGGGAGAGCGGGGAGGAAGAGGAGGAGTCCAAGCTGGAGCAGTGGCTGGAACAGCACCTGGGCAGCGAAAAGGCTACCTCGGTCATCACCACCCTGGCGGTGCTGCTGGGGGTGGGGATGTCCATCGGCCTGTTCTTCCTGCTGCCCACCCTGTTGGGGGCGTTCATCGTGCTGTTCACCGACTCCATGCTGGCCCGGAACCTGGCCGAGAGCCTGCTGAAGATCGTCATTTTTGTGGGCTACCTGGCCCTGTGCTCCCGGATGAAGGAGATGAAACGGGTATTCTCCTATCACGGGGCAGAGCACAAGACCATTTTCTGCTATGAGGCGGGGCTGCCGCTGACGGTGGAAAATGTGCGCATCCAGCCCCGGCACCACCCCCGGTGCGGTACCAGCTTTTTGTTCATGGTCATCGCCATCTCCATTCTGGTGTCCACAGCGGTGTTTGCCGTCTGGCCCGTACACAATGCGCTGCTGCGCTTTTTGGCCCACCTGGCCATGCTGCCGGTGATCGTGGGCATCAGCTATGAATTCAACCGCTGGGCCGGCCGCCACGACGGGCCCATCACCCGCATTCTGGTGGCCCCGGGCCTGTGGCTGCAGAATTTCACCACCTTCGAGCCGGACGACTCCATGATCGAGGTGGGTATCCACGCCCTGGAGCTGGTCCTGCCGGAGGAGAAAGGCACGGATGCGTGGTAAATAAGGCGGATCGAGAGAGGAAAGACGAGGTGGGAAGTCATGGCGACGACCTATAATAATCTGTATCTGGATGCCCGGGCCAAGTTGAAAAAGGCCGGAGTAGAGGCCGCCCAGCTGGAGGCCCGGGAGATCGTGTGCTACGCCGCCGACAAGAGCCGGGAACAGCTGTACCGGGATATGCCTCTATATGCCTCCGCCCAGCTGGAAAAGCGGGTGGAGGAGCTGGTGCAGCGGCGGCTGGCGGGGGAACCGGTGGCCTATATCATCGGAGAGTGGGAGTTCTATGGCCTGCCCCTGGACATCAGCCGGGATGTGCTCATTCCCCGCTCAGACACAGAGCTGCTGGCCGAGCGGGGCATCGCCCGGGCCCAGGAGGCCGGGGAGGGTGCCCGAGTGCTGGACCTGTGCGCCGGAAGCGGCTGCGTGGGACTGGCCATCGCCGCCCAGGTGCCAACCTGCCGGGTGGTGCTGGGCGACCTGTCCGAGGGGGCCCTGCGCACCTGCAAGCAGAATGTGCGGCGCAACGGCCTGAATGCCCGGGTCACCTGTCTCTCCGTGGATGCCCTGGATAACCCCAGCCCCGCCCTGTGGGACTTTGACGTCATCGTGTGCAACCCGCCCTATATCCCCTCCGGGGACATCGCCGGGCTGGACGCCTCCGTCCGGGACTATGAGCCACGGATGGCTTTGGATGGGGGAGAGGACGGCCTGGACTATTACCGGGCCATCGCCCCAAAGTGGAAGGCCGCCCTGCGCCTGGGCGGTGCCCTGCTGTTCGAGGTCGGGCTGGGCCAGGCCCCGGCGGTGGAGGATATCCTGGCCCAAAACGGCTATCAGGACATCCAGAGCGCCCAGGATACCCAGGGCATCTGGCGGGTGGTGGAGGGCACCGCCCGGGACTAAGTCTACTGTCCGGTTTATGGGACAGCATTTCTATTAAAATAAGTTGCGAAAGAGATAGATATAACAGAATGGGCGGCAAGCGCCCCGGTTTTGGCGGGCCGGAAAATCTCCGGCCGGAAAGGGGAAAAGAGGATATGGCAAGCAAAAAACCGCCTTTAGAATCCCCCAGCCCCGCTGAGGATAAGAAGAAAGCACTGGAGACCTGCATGGCCCAGATCGAGCGCAACTATGGCAAGGGCTCTATCATGCGCCTGGGCGAGAACACGGGCATCGTGGTGGAGTCCATCCCCACGGGCTCCCTGTCGCTGGACATCGCCCTGGGCATCGGCGGCGTGCCCAAGGGCCGCATCATCGAGATCTACGGGCCGGAGTCCTCCGGCAAGACCACCCTGGCCCTGCACATCGTGGCCGAGGCCCAGAAACGGGGGGGCGAGGTGGCCTTCATCGACGCTGAGCACGCTCTGGACCCCGCCTATGCCCGGGCATTGGGCGTGGACATCGACTCCATGCTCATCTCTCAGCCGGACACCGGCGAGCAGGGGCTGGAGATCTGCGAGGCCCTGGTGCGCTCCGGCGCACTGGACGTGGTGGTGGTGGACTCGGTGGCCGCCCTGACTCCCCGGGCTGAGATCGAGGGGGACATGGGCGACGCCCACGTGGGTCTGCTGGCCCGCCTGATGAGCCAGGCCCTGCGCAAGCTGGCCGGCTCCATCGCCAAGACCAACTGTATCGTCATCTTCATCAACCAGCTGCGGGAAAAGGTGGGCGTGATGTACGGCAACCCGGAGGTGACCACCGGCGGCCGGGCCCTGAAATTCTATGCCTCTGTGCGCATCGACGTGCGCCGCATCGAGGGCATCAAGGTGGGCGGCGAGATCATCGGCAACCGCACCCGGGCCAAGATCGTGAAGAACAAGGTAGCGCCCCCCTTCCGGGAGGCGGAGTTTGAGATCCTCTATGGCCAGGGCATCTCCAAATGGGGGGAGATGGTGGACCTGGCGGTGAAGCTGGACATCATCCAGAAGTCCGGCTCCTGGTTCTCCATGGGCGAGCTGCGCATCGGCCAGGGCCGGGATGCCGCCCGGCAGTATTTAAAGGACAACCCCGACGTGGCCGAAAAAGTGGAGGCCGAGGTCCGGGCCAACGCCTATAAGCTTATGGGCGTGAAGAGCGGCAAGGGGGACAAGCCGGAGAAGAAGTCTGCGGGCCAGGCGGTGGACGTGTCCGCCGATGACTTTATGGACGGCCCCGTGGACGAGGACTAAGCCGTGGTCATTCAGGAGCTGAAACCCTCGCAGCGGGTGCAGGGCCGCTGGCTGGCCATGCTGGAGGACGGCTCGATCCTGCGGGTGGGCCAGCAGGAGATCGCAGACTTCGCCCTGTACGCCGGCCGGGAGCTGACCGAGGAGGAGGCCGCCGCCCTGACCGCCGGCCTGCGAAGCCGCCAAATGCGGGAGCGGGCTTTGGAGCTGCTCTCCCGCAAGCCCCAGTCCCGGCGGGAGCTGACCCGAAAGCTGAATGAGTGGGGGGCCGGACCGGAGGAGGCGGATGCCGTGTGCGACCGCATGGAGGAGCTGGGCTATCTCAACGAGGCGGCCTATGCCGCACGGATCGTGGAGGTATACTCCGCCCGGGGCTTTGGCGAAAAGAAGCTGCGGGACGAGCTGTATCGCCGGGGTGTCCCGCGGGAAGAATGGGACGAGGCTCTGGCCCGGGTGGAGGATTCTACTCAGGCCATCGACGATTTTCTGCAAAAGAAACTGACGGGGTGGACGGGGGACCGGAAGCAGCTGCAAAAGGTCACCGCCGCCCTGGCCCGCCGGGGCTTCTCCTGGTCCGATATCCGGGATGCCCTGGCCCGGTATGAGACCGGGATCGACATAGAATACGACTAAACGAAAACTAGGAGCGAAAAAACGATGCCTTATAAAATTGCCTTTGTCTCCCTGGGCTGCGCCAAAAATCTGGTGAACACCGAGCAGATGATGGCCCTGTGCCGTAAGGCGGGCCACACCATCACCGGAGAGCCCGAGGGGGCCGACGTGGCGGTGCTGAACACCTGCGGCTTTATTGAGTCGGCCAAGAGCGAGGCCATTGACAACATTTTGCAGCTGGGCCGCCTGAAAGAGGAGGGGAAGCTGAAAAAACTGCTGGTGGCCGGCTGTCTGACCCAGCGCTATCCCGACGATATCCGCAAGGAGCTGCCCGAGGTGGACGGAATGCTGGGCACGGGGAGCTATACCGACGTAGTCGCCGCCGTGGAGGAGCTGATGGCCGGGGAGAAGGCCGAGCACTTTGCCGGCATCCACACCACCTATGAGGACGGGGAGCGCATCGTCACCACCCCGCCCTACACTGCCTATCTGAAAATCGCCGAGGGCTGCAGCAACGGCTGTGCCTTCTGCATCATCCCCAAGCTGCGGGGCCGCTACCGCAGCCGGTCTATGGACGCTTTGTTGACGGAGGCCAGAGGGCTTGCCCAGGCCGGGGTGAAGGAGCTCATCGTCATCGCCCAGGATATCACCCGCTATGGCATGGACCGGAAGGATGGCTCCAGCCTGGCCGGGCTGCTGCGGGAGCTGTGCAAGCTGGACTTCCACTGGATCCGTCTGCACTATCTCTATCCCGAGGTCATCACCGACGACCTTATCCAGACCATGGCCCAAAACCCCAAGATCGTCCACTATCTGGATATCCCCATCCAGCACTGCAACGACGGGATTTTAAAGGCCATGCGCCGCCACACCACCAAGGCGGACATCCAGGCTCTGTTTGCCAAGCTGCGGAACGCTATGCCCGACGTGGTGCTGCGAACCTCTCTCATCTGCGGCCTGCCCGGCGAGGGCGAGGCGGAGTTTGAGGAGCTGTGTCAGTTCCTGCGGGAGGAGAAGCTCCAGCGGGCGGGAGTATTCCAGTTCTCCCCGGAGGAGGGGACGCTGGCTGCCGCCATGGACGACCAGGTGGACCCGGACGTGGCCCAGCGCCGGGTGGAGCTGGTGGTGGACCTGCAGTCCCGGGTGATGGACGAATATAACGAGCAGCGCCTGGGCACGGTGATGGAGGTCCTGTGCGAGGGCTTTGACAGCCAGGCCGGGTGCTATGTGGGCCGGACCTATGCCGACTCGGTGGAGATCGACGGCCATGTGTACTTCACCGCCGCCGGGCTGGTGCCCGCCGGGAGCTTTGTGAATGTGCGCATCACCGGCACCATGGACGGGGACCTGACCGGAGAGATCGACGAATAAACCAGAATACACAGCGCATATATAAGCGCATAAAGGAGATTTAAGACCCATGAATACCGCCAATAAGCTGACCTTGCTGCGGGTCGTGATGATCCCGGCCTTTCTGCTGGTGCTGTATCTGCATGTGCCCGGGGCCAACTACTGGGCGCTGGCCATCTTTGCCCTGGCCAGCATCACCGACACCCTGGACGGCTACATCGCCCGGCACTATAACCAGATCACCGATTTCGGCAAGTTTATGGACCCCCTGGCGGACAAATGTCTGGTGACGGCGGCTATGCTGTGGTTCGTGGAGATCGGCCAGATGCCAGCCTGGGCCCTGCTCATCGTCATCGTGCGGGAGTTTGCCGTATCCGGTCTGCGGATGATCGCCGCAGATAAGGGCCGGGTCATCGCCGCCGGCTGGTCCGGCAAGGTGAAAACGGCCAGCACCATGGTGTGCATCGTGCTGATGCTGCTGCCCATCGGCTATTGGGTGAACAGCATCTGCGTGGCGGTGATCGTGCTGACCACCATCTATTCCGGTGTGGAGTATTTCACCAAGAATCTGGACGTGCTGACTGCGGCAGAGTGACGGAAACAGCCTGGAAGATCTGATGTAAGGAGTAGATGCATGGACAAGATCAAAAACAGCCCCCTGGGGGAGGCGGGCCTGCGAATGCTGGTCATCATGGTGTATTCTGTCATCGTGGCCCTGAATTTTAAAAGCTTTGTGCAGGCAGGCGACCTGTTTCCCGGCGGTTTTACCGGCCTGACCCGTCTGCTGCAGCGGTGCGCTCAGGAGTATTGGCACATCACCCTGCCCTTTGCACCGCTCAATCTGCTGTTCAATGCCATTCCTGCGGCGGTAAGTCTGAAACTGATCGGCAAACGGTTTACGATGTATTCCTGTCTGGCCATCGTGTTTTCCAGTTTTTTTACCGATATGATCCCTGCTGTTCCGGTGACGGAGGACATCCTGCTCATCTGCGTGTTCGGCGGTTTGGTCAACGGCTTTGCCATCAGCCTGTGTCTGCAGGTGCGCATCACCAGCGGCGGAACTGACTTTATCGCCATCGCCCTGGCCGAGCGGAAGAACATCAATGCATGGAATTATATCTTCTGCGGCAATGTGGTCATGCTTATGGTGGCCGGTGCGCTGTTTGGCTGGGATCGGGCGCTGTACTCTATCATTTTCCAATTCGCAAGCACCCAAGTGGTGCGTATGATGGACCCGGACGGGCGGCGGATGACGCTGTTCATCGTCACCGGGCGGGAGAAGGCCGGGGGCGTGTGCGCCCAGATTCAGGACACCCGCCACACCGCCACCCTTATCGAGGGCGTGGGCCTTTATAACGGGGAGCCCTGTGTGATGATCTATTCCGTGGTGGGCAGCAACCAGCTCCGCCGCCTGACCCGCAAGGTCAAGCAGGCCGACCCCCAGGCCTTTGTAAACGTCATCCGCACGGAAAAGCTGATGGGGAATTTCTACCGGGACCCGAGGGATTAAATTATGTTTCAAGCAGGGCGGCCGTCTGGCCGCCCTGCTTCAGTCTGTCGAGGAACCCGGTCTGTACTCAGGAGCAGACTGGGTCTCGAACATATATGAGCGAAAAAACAGCAAAGCGAAACGAGGACAACAGATTCCTCCATTTCCATGTGGCCAATTTTTTCAAGTTCATGGCAACAAACTTAAGCTTCACCCAGTTCGTCACCTGAGCCAAGCCTCTGTATTGCGTATAACGCACCGCGTGTTTTTCCTTGGCATCCGCGAAGACCCGTTCAATGGTTTCCTTTCGGCACTTGTAGAGCTGCGCGTACGCAGGCGTATATCTGGCATCGTCCGCCAATTCCTCATAGTCCTTCCAGATATGCCGCTGCACCGTTTTGATACAGTCCTTGGAATGCGTACACCGTTCTCTGGTCGGACAGGCGGCGCAGATATTCGGATCACTCTTGTATTCCCTATATCCATCACGGTTCGTCGTGCTATATTTCAAGGGCTGGTATTCGGGACATATCACGCAGTTGTAGAATTCATCATAGACATACTTCCACCACTCGTGTCCATTCTTCATGGTCTGCGGGCGCTTGTAGGCTGTGGAAAGGACTCTGCCATCGCCGAACATTTTCTTGCAGATATGAGGCGTTTTGTATGCGGCATCGGCCACAACGGCCTCTACCTGTGGGAAATTTTCCGTTACTTTGTCGTAAACTTCATCAAAGGCCACGCTGTCATGGACATTGCCGGGTGTCACGACTGTTTCCAGCACGAAACCGTTCTTGTCGCAGGCGGTATGCGCCTCATAGGCGAACTGCCGCTTGTGCTCGCCCTTTACGAATAAGCCGCAGTCTGGGTCCGTAACGCTTTTAATTACGGTACGAAAGCCTTGCTTCTTCCTGCGGGCCAGCTTCTTCTTAGAGGTGTTGTCTTTGTGCTTCCTGGGAGAGGCCGGAGGATCGTTGTCATCATCAAAGGGCTTCTTGCCATGCGCTTCTCTATCTGCGTTGACCTCTTCCATCAATTCTTTTGCATAGTGCCTGGCAGCTGCTGGGATCGGTTCCTTCATCTGCTTCTTCGTGTTGGCGTTGGCCTTGATGTGAGTACCGTCAATGAAGACGGCCTTGGGAGACAGATAGCCTGCCTTGGCTACCTCATCCAAAATCCACGCAAATACCCGATCCACGGTCTCTTCGGTGAACCGATGCCGGAAGTTATAGCTCACCGTGGAAAAATGCGGCGTTTCCTCCTGCAAGGGATAACCGAGAAACCAGCGATAGCAATTGTTTGCGCTGACTTCTTCCGCTGTCCGCCGCAGCGAGGGAAGACCGAACAGATGCTGGATCAGCACCATCTTGAACAACACCACCGGATCGATGCTGGGGCGACCATTATCCTCACAATAGAGCGGCTCCACCATTTCATACAGACGTGTGAAGTCCACCGCTGCATCTATCTTTCGCAGCAAATGCCCCTTCGGTACCAGTTGGTCTATGACTACGAACTCTACCATATCTATCAGAAAAAGCCCAGCTCCAGCCGGACTTTTTCGACAGACTGCGGCGGCAGGGAAATCCCTGCCGCCATTTTTCTTTATGATCCACTTATCACCTTGTCAAAATAGAAGAAGTCTTTTGCGATCATTTCTGAGCCAAAACATTTATGGAAGCAGGGTGTAATTGCAGCACAGGAATCCAGCTCATGTGAGAACCGCATTTTATTTCGGTTCGATTCGTTCACACCGCACTGCCACCCGCTCCCGGCCTCCCACAGTGCAGGTAAACAGGGTCAAGTCCCACTCGCCGGAGGACATTTCCTCCACCGCGTCCCCCGGAAGCTGTTCCACCAGCTTCACCGAATAAGAGAAACAAAGCCCCTCAGTATCCGTAAAGATCACACTGTCCCCGGTTTGCAGATTTCTCAGACTGCCAAAGTGCCTGCGGTAGTTATGACCCGCTATCACCATGCTATCCAAATATGCAGAACCTGCGTAGCGGCAAGGGGCTGTTTTCAGCAGCGTGTCGCTCCACTCGCTCAAAACCGGAAGTTTCAACCCAAGGCCGGGTATCTCCAGTGTGCCGATATAGAGGTTTCCGTCTGTCTCCACGGTGGGCATGGGCCGCGCGGGATCCGGCGGGGAGACCTCGGTTTCTTCCGGCGGCGCAGTCTGCGCCGTTTCCATGGCAACGGCCTGTTCCACGCTGTTTCTCGCGGTTTCCGCCGCCTGTGCGGCCCGGTCTCCCTCTCGGATGTTCCACAGGGTCAGGAGGGCCGCTGCCAGCAGCATCAGCAGCCCTCCCATGGTCAATGCTTTACTTTTCACGTTTTCCGATGTACCGCTTTCGTGCGGCGAGCCCACCGGTCAGCATCAGGACGCCGACAGCAGTCAGCAGCCAGACGGGCCACCAAAGCTGTCCCGTCTGCGGCAGTTTTGCCGCCTCCGTTTTGCTGTTCTCCAGATCTGCCGGCGGATCCCGGCGGTCTGTCCGGTTAGAGGCATCGGCGTTCAGATCGCCGGGCTGTGCCGGAACACCGGGCTGTTGTGCCGGGGCATCGGGCTGTTGTGCCGGGACGTTAGGCTGTGCCGGGGCCTCTGGCTGAATGGGCGGCTCCTGCGAGGGAGGAACAGCCGAGGCATCGGGGTTCGGCTTGTTTGGCTTGGGGGATTGCGTCCCGCCGTCAGAACCGCCGCCGATCCCGCCGCTGGGCAGAGCGGTGTTTTCCACCGTTTCCGTAATTTCCAAGGGGCCGCTTGCGTGGATCTGGAGCTTTTTTACACTTCCGTCCGCCTGATAGCCCATTGGGGGCTTGGTTTCCTTGAGCCACATGGGGCGATCCGGCTCCAAATTCTCAAAGACCGCCTGACCGGAGGCATCTGTAATTCGGGTCGCAAGAGGGGAACCCGTGCAATGCTCGTTGTCATACAGCGCAAACTCCGCGCCCGACAGGACATGGGTGTCACCGCTGTCCCTCTTGATAACGGTCAGCTTACCTTTCACGGTGTTCGGCAGATCATTTTCGACCTTGTCCACATCCTTTGCCTCACCAACCGGTTGAATGGGGGAAGGTGTTCCGTCCGGGCCGATGGTAAATTTGTAGGTCACCGTATCCGGAATATACTTCCCAGGGGCCTTTGTCTGCTTAAAGTAATACGGCTTGCCGTCCTTGTAGGGAAGCGCTGGAAACTTGACATTTCCATCTTGATCGCTGGTCACGGGGGGATTGATCGGTTTGGTACAGCCCTCATCTTCATACAGGGTAAATTCCGCACCGGGCAGAGGGATCTGATGCTTGTTCACCACCTTGAGGGGAATGCTGCCGCGCACAAGGCTGTTTTTCAGCGTCAATTCGATCTGTTTCGCGGCAGCTGTGGGAGCGATCACCAGATTTCCGTCCGCGTTTTTCGTGACACCGGAAGGCAACGGCTCCACAAGCGTATAGCCTGACTGATAGCCCGTCGGAGTGGTCTCCACCAGCTCGTAGGATTTACCCAGCTTTAACGCCTTGAAGGTGAGCTTACCGGCGCTGTCCGTCACCCCCTGACTGAACGACATACCGCGCTTGCTATCAGCCGTGTCCCACAGATAGAGGGTGAAGGTCACACCGGAAAGCGGAGCGCCGTTTTCCCCCTGCTTTGTCAGCGTCAGGCTGCCCTTTTGGGAGGATGCCGCACCGCCGCCTCCACCGCCACCGCCGCCTGCGGCCACGGAGTTTTGCTTTTCGCCGCCCATGATCGATGCACTGGCTCCCGTGTTGAAGGCGATTTTATTGGAATAACTCTGATTCTTAGTCATGTCCAGAATATCCGCCGCATAGGTCAGCACATAGGCATCGGTTCCGTTCGGCAGTTTCACGGTGAAGGAATTGTCCGCCGCATTGGTGGTAAAACTCCAGCCCTCTGTCACCTCTGTACCTTTGGCGGCGGTGGGTGCGCCCTTGCCGTCACTTCCCGTGTTGCCAGTCAGAGCAGCGTGATGCAGCTTGACGGTATCCGAATCCAGCCGCAGACCTGCCGGCAGCGTATCCGTCACAAAGGCATCCGTCAGCGGGACGTGGAACGGGTTAATGGTTACCGAGTATTCAATTTGTTCGTTGTCTTTGTTCAGCGTACCCGACTTATGAAGGCCGTGGTTGGAAATGGCCTGGTTGACATCGGAGGATACCGGATCAAATTCATCTCCAAACGCATTTCCGATAATCTCAATGCTGTTGCGCAACGAAACATTGGTTGCCTTGCCAAAGCCCAGTTTATCCGGGTCGATGCGTGTCTGGAATGTGACCGTGGTTTTTGCGGAAATAACGCCCAGGTTGATGGTGAAAAGCTGTCCGGTTTGCGTTGCCGTGATAGCTGTGGTCGGAGTTGCCCCGTTTACCCGCAAGGAGCCATCTACATAGGTCAGACCAGCCGCCAGCGTATCCGTGAGAACCACATCGCCCAGAGGCATCCCGCTCTCGTTCACCGTAACCGTCCACTGGATCTGTCCGCTTGCGTAATCATATATCGGTGTTTCTTTTTTGAGGATCGAACTGGAAACATCGGCATTGGCACTGGATTTCAGGTCAGAAAGCGCTTGACTGCCCAGTTTCATGGTTCCTCTTACGGTGTTTGTTGCTGTTTTATGCTGTGTGATGTTCCCCGCAAAGGCGCAGGGGTCATTGAGTTTGGTAACATAGGTAATAGCAATGGAGGTCTTACCCACATCGCTCACCTTAAATTCCAGCTTACCATTGTTTTCCGTCAGGGTCAGCAATGGGGCAGTTGTACCAATTTCCACACCGCCTGCCCCGTTGGCCACAACGGAGCAGGTTTTTCCTGTCCAGTTCGCCTCTTGAATGGTGACCTCACCGCGGTATTTACCATCAAATTTCACCCGAATGCCGCCGTTCCAACAGTCCGTGATTTGCTCCCAGTTCAGTGAGGAACCAGTCGTATGGCCGGTTCCGTGGCAGGAAATATCCTGTCCGATGCTGCCGAAGTCATCCGCCAGTTCCGCATTGGACAATGCGGCTTTGTTGGGGTTGATGGTCACCGTCCATTGGCTGCTTCTTGCGCTGCGGAGATAGCCCTCCTTCTTGCTGTCAAAGCCCTGATTCACCTTGGTCAGCGGCGCGGTGCTTACTCCGGCACCCTTGCCCACCCCCACAGTCACAGTGGTGGTATAGTCTACACCATCTATTGTAAAATCGAGCTTGGCAGTGTTTGTGCCTAAGTTGCCGCCTGTCTCGTAAAAGGTTTCCTTTACCTTGGTATCGTACACCAAAATAGCCTTGCCACTAACGAACGAACTATCATTCAGCATCAGGGAGAAGGATTTAGAGTCTGTGGCAACATTTAATGTTGTATCAGCATTGTTTAACTTGGGTTTTTGGGCAGAAGCACTATCCGCAGTGACCAACTCAAGGCTGTCCGGCAGCGTATCGGTTAGGGTGATTGCTGTCTCTGCCGGTATGGCCCCGCGGTCTACCGTCACCGTCCACCGGAGCAGACGACCATCGTCCCCCACCTTCTCGACCTTTTTCGATAAGTAGGTGGTTTTATCCAGCGTATAAGTTGCGGTTCCCTTGATATCCAGCGACTTCAATTCGCCGCCCGCCGATTCCATGCCCCACAGGACAGCTTGATTGGTCAGTTTTCCGCCCTGACTGGTTGCTGCGCCGCTGCCGGGCGTCGGCAAAGAGAGGGCTGTGTCGACGTTTGTCTGGTAGGTTATGGTGATCGGTTTATCCCAGTTGGTTTTCTCTTCTCCCATATCGGAAATCGTCAGTATTCTGGCAGCACTGTCATATGTAACCGTTACATCGCTGATTTCCTTGTTATCCCGTTTGACAGTCACTTTGCCGGAAACGACGTTTTCATCGGCATCTAAAAATGCGGGGCTCATCCCCTTACCCAGCGTATCACGAATCTGAAAACCAGTCTTTTCCGTGTTCTTGTAAGGCGTGTAAGTGATTGTCCAAGTCAGGAGGTTCGGGTTTCCGGAATCCTGCGTCACAGTTTTTTCCAACTTAGCCGCCTGTTCCCTGATCTCATCCGCGTAAAGTCCCACCGTGACAGTGGTGCCGGTCGTGAATTCGATATTGTAGCGGTTTTCCACCCCATCCACCTTGGGCGCAGCCGATTTGTCAAATGCACAGCCAAAGTAGAAATGCGTTCCGGTAACTTCGGGGTCGTCGTTTACAAATTCTTCGGTAAAGGTCAGCGACGCGCCGGATGTGTCCCAGTTCAGTGTGGCGAACTTGCTTGTTGTTCCATCGTCGTGACTCAGCTTTAGTTCCTCACTGCCTGGCACCGTGATCTTCAAGCCCGTTGGGATCGGCACGGCATAGGGTGTGTCTGCCAATAGTGATGCATTTTCAGCAATGTTGAACTCATAATATAAGAGCATTTGATTTGCGTTTTTAATAAGGTAGTCCTTTCCTGTCACCAGCGTTTCGGTAGTTGGCGTGGTTCCCTCGTACAATTCTACCTTGGTGATCTCTGCAATCTCCGTCAACTGCTTGCTACCCGCCGCAAAGGCCGACAGCGGCAGGAGGGAGCACAGCAGAACACCGCAGAGCAGCAAACTCCCCAGCCTCGTTTTTAGCCTCATAAAATACATTCCTTTCTTTGCAATGCCTCTTTTGTGTCTGTCCGTCTGTCTCAGGCATTCCCTTGGGATTTCAGAGGGAAATTGTTATGCGGATATCCGCATGACAAGGGGGTACACCCCCTTGTCGAAGTCCTTTTGAGCCATAGCATTCTGATTCGTGGGTTTCATTATATTAAAAATACCGTTCACTGTAAAGTCCAACAAAAACCTCGCTTAGCTCTATAGTTTGTGAATTTCTTCGATTGGAGTAGTACACTTTAAGAGCAGTCGCAAATTCCCCAAAAATCTGTTAAACTGAACGAACAGAGACGGAGGGGATCGCAATGAAACGTTACAGCAAAGAATTTAAGGAAGAAGCACTGAAGCTGTCGGATGAGATCGGCGTAAAGAAAGCCGCGCAGCAGCTCGGCATCGCGTACTTCACGCTGGCGGACTGGCGCAGCATACGCCGAAATACACCGCCCGCGAAGCCGCTGAGTGCGGAGGAGCAGATAATTCGCATCCGCGAACTTGAACGGGAGAATGCCGAGCTTCGCACTGCGAACGATATTCTCAAGGATGCACTCAGTTTTTTCGCAAAAGACCGCAAGAAGTAAAAGCGTGTGAACGACACCTGTTCGTAGTCGAACGCAAGGGCGTCTACACGGCAAAGGAGATGTGCCGTGTCCTGTGCCTGAGCGAATCCGGCTATTACCGCGGGCTGAGAAACAGGGAAAAGCAGAACAGGCGTCAGCTTCTTGCGGTCAAGATCGACGCGATTCTTGCGGAGCATCCGGATAATCGCAACTACGGCGTGGATCGCGTATGCCTCGCGCTTGAGCAGGACGGCGTCGACGTCAGCCGGAGAACGGTGTACCGCGTGATGAAAGAGAATGGCTGGCTCCATAAAAAACGCGTTCCGCACGGTATCACGAAGACCACGACAGAAGCGCAGGAGCAGGAAAACATTCTGAAACGGGACTTCAGTGCCCAGCGCCCTTTGGAAAAATTCCTCACGGATATTACCGAGGTACAGTGCGCGGACGGCAAGCTGTATGTATCTCCGATCATGGACTGCTTCAACGGCGAGATCGTCGCGCTCGAGATGCGGGACAATATGAAGAAGGAACTGTGCATTGACACGGTGCGGCAGCTGGGGCGGATCTATCCGAACCTAAAGGGAGCGGTGTTCCACTCAGATCGCGGGAGTCAATACACCAGCGCGGCTTTTCGCGCGGAGCTGTCTCGCTGCGGCATGGTACAGAGCCTCAGCGGAACCGGACATTGCTTCGACAACGCACGGATGGAGAGCTTTTTCGCCACGCTTAAGAAAGAGAAGATCTATCAGATCGCGGCGTACAAGCTGCCGAGAGAACAAGTCAAAACGATCATTTTTCGCTATATTTTTATCTACTACAACCGCGTCAGGGTCTATACACGCAACCCGCTTGGGCTGCCGCCTGTGAAGTACCGGGAGTGGATGCGGGCGCAGCAGGCAGCCTGACCGGTGCTGCCGAGCTTTTCAGATTTTGGGTGTTTCCCGACTGCACATTTCTTGACATTTCCAAAAGAAGTATCTGGAGAAAGGCGAACGCACCAAGCGCACCCATCGTCTTTGCAATCTGGGCGGAACGATTGAGAGCCTTGCCCCGGAGGTCAAAGATCTCACACGCACCGAAATGACAGAGCTGATGGAACACATCTTTTCTCTGTCCGAAGTCCAGCGAGCCGTCCGTCACATGGCGATTACCCACATCAGCCAAGCAAACAGAGAAAAGGAGTTGAAAGCCGATGGCACTATTTCATCTGAGCGTCACGCA
>ENA-UEQE01001450-UEQE01001450.1-human-gut-metagenome-genome-assembly--contig:-NODE-1450-length-19164-cov-5.983549_pt1 | contig 19164 bp, 21 predicted proteins | sample MGYA00242934_ERZ507935 | MGnify/ENA primary metagenome ERZ507935 (study PRJEB26167, sample SAMN06115423) | human gut metagenome | host: Homo sapiens | place: China:Anhui | collected 2015-03-30... | reverse complement strand
AAGAGGGAGGCGTAGTGGTACAGCTTTCTCTATATCTCCGCTTCGGCGGCCTGTGGGTGCCGGAAGGTGCCACACGGTGACATCCTTCGTCTTAGATCTCCCTTTCACGGGAGTACCGTTATCTTTGTCTGCCTAATTCCTTTATCCCATGCAACACGAAGACGATCTGAGAGGATTGGCCAAGGTCATGCAGTTCATGCGGGCGATCAGCGTTCTGCTGCTCGTCATACACGTTTACTGGTTCTGCTACCGCTGACTGGAACAACTCGGCTGAACATCCGGCATCGTCGACCGGGTACTGGCCGGGTTCCAACGTCGTACATTTGTACATAGTTAACAATTGAATTATTTCTACAGTATCAGGCATGAAGCAAGACAGATTCAATGTCGGTTTAGAAACCGTCTGTAGCGTTCCGTCCCCGTGCCTTGCATCTGAACCGGACAGTTCGTTAAGCCATGTAGAGCCCGTGTTCGCGACGATGGTTTACAAGATGTAGTTTCACTTAAATTCTTTCAGTTATGGTTTATATCGGTATCGACATCGGCAAAAGCGGTTTTGTTGCAGCTTGTCCGTTTTATTTGCCCACCGTATCGTTTTTTGCTATTGACATAAATATATCGGTTTGTCAATGAGTTGGATAGCCGAAATTTATCTATAAAAAACAATGTACCCCCGGCAGAGAATATGTAAGATCGCTGGAAGAACAATGATACATTTGCTCCCGAACAGCTGCATCGAAGCATTTTTAGTTTAACCCATTACATTAAAAGCATCTCAGATGAAAAGTTGGATTACGGCCATGCTGGCCGCTTGGAGGTTTGCCTCTTGCGGCGAGGAAACGTACGAAATGAATTCTCCGGTTTCGGGAGAGGGACAAGTCACCGTATCGTTTACCGATGAACCGAACGCCACCCGCGCCTTTTCCGATCCGACCTCGACGACCGAGACATGAGAGAAATCGCTGTCGTCGATCTCTCTGTTCTGTTTCGACACGGACGGCAGCCTGATCGTAAGGCGTAACTTCACCCTCTCGGAAGTCTCGGCCAAGAAAGCTACTTTTGCATTTCCCAGAAGCGCAGCCGGCAAGAGCGTAGAGTTTTATGCTATCGCCGATACCTCGGTCAACGATATCGCCGATAAAGCGGCTCTGCTGTCGCTCAAGGAAACCTCCGCGGCCCTCTACAACGGCACCTTCGCCGAAGTGTCCGCCGCCGCCAAACATTCCGGCGGTTTCCTGATGAGCGGCACCACGACCAAGACCATACCCGCCGAGGGACAGGCTACCGACATAGCCATCACGCTTAAACGTGATGTGGCCACGCCGTACAGTCATCGCTCTCGAGCCAGTTCGCATCGAAGTATGCCGGCAAAGTCCGCATCGACGCGGCCCGCATTTCGAGAGCGGCCTCCCAAACCCCGTATTTTAGCGGCACGGCCTCGACAGGAGCCATGTCGTACGCTCACTCGCAAAACGCAGAGGCATCCGGCGATCGATACAATAACCTGTTCTATCTCTTCGAGAACGGATCGCTCGCCGCCGGCAGCCGAGTGCTGCTGACCCTCGATGCGACCTACGACCGCGACGGCGATTTCGCGACGACGGCCGATCAGGCTCCGCTGACCTACGAGGTCGAACTCGCGGACATCATGGCCACGATTACCGTCGCCGATTGGGAAACCCCGACCACACAGACGATCGATATCGGCGCATAGCACCGTTTCCCGATTCATTCTATCCATTCCTCATTATTTCATTTCGGCCCGGGGCCCGAAAGCCCCGCCCATAACCTTCGCATATTATGACAATCCGAAAATATCTGTTTCAGTCGTTTCTCGCACTCTGCTGTACACTGGTAGGCTGCCTCTCGGCCCACGATGTGCCCGTGCCCGATACGGAGCGGGAGGCGACCCTGACCCTGCGGTTGAGTCCGGAGGCCATGACCCGCAGCGGCGACGGCACCGTACAGGAGAGTGCCGTGCACGATCTGAGCCTCTACTTCTTCCACAAAACGACGCCCGAAGCCTCCGAGCGTCTCTACCTCGAAAATCCCGGTGGCCGCGTTTCGCTGAGCCTGCCCACGGGCGATTACGAACTGTTCGCTCTGGCCAATACGGGAGGCGATCCGGGCGAGCTGACAGCCGAACGACTGGCCGCCTATACGCTGCCGCTACGCAACGACGAGGAGCTCGCCCGAGGGGGTATCGCCATGTCCGCCCGGCAAAGCGTCCGCGTAGAAGAAACCACCGAGATACCCCTGCGGCTGGAGCGATGCCTCGCTCGGCTCGATCTGAGCGTCTCGCTCGGAGAGGAGTGCCCGCCGGGTCTCGAACTGCATTCCATTGCGCTGCGCAGCGTTCCGGCCACCCTCACGCCCTTCGCCGACAACCGGCCTGCCACGGAAACACTGCTTTCGGGCTTCGACCAGCAGGAAATCACGGACAACAGCGTGCCCGCCCGCACGTACTACCTGCCCGAGAACCTGCGCGGCACGAACCCGGCCGTCACCGAACCCCGGCTGCGGGACATGGCCCATGCCCCCGAGGGAGCGACGTTCGTCCATATCCATGCGAGCTTCATGGGTGTTCCGCTGAACTATTACATTTTTCTGGGCAGCAATACGACGGACGACTTCAACCTGCGGCGTAACCGTCACTACCGCATGGAGGTGACCGTCCGGGGAGTCAGCAACGACGACTGCCGCGTCTCGATGACCACGCTGTTGCTCTCCGAGGGCTTCGCTCCGGAATACGACTACTCGCAAACGGCCGCACTAAAGCTTCTACCTTTCTGCACGAACGATCCCGACGCCGCACTCTACCTGAGCTACGAGCTCGTCGAGGGTACGGGCCGCGCCCTCCTCGACGGGAGCGACTTTCCGCAGGGGACGAGACGGCGGGTCGTGAGCGATACGCCGCTCGAGGTGGGCTATACGCAGTCCGAGCCCGGGGACGTACGGATGCGCTTCACGCTGAACGACGCCTACGGCAATCCCGTAACGGTCGATGCCTCGACCGTATTCCGGGCGGCTAATCCGCTTACGGTCGCTTACGGTACGAGCAAGGTCGGCATGGTGGCGACCGTCACGTTCCGTATCGGCGAGCCGGGTTACACGGGCCGCTTCACGATCGCCTACCGCAACGTGTCGGGTTCGGGGAGCGTCTCGATCGACGGGGCGAAGATCGTCTCGGGAGGCAGTACGACCACCGGCTACAACACGGTCACCGGCCTGAGCGTTCCGGTCGACATCACCCCCTCGGGTGATTTCCAGGGACGGTTCACGATCGGCGACTCCGGCGGCCACAGCCGTACATACGAGGTGTCCATCGCCTCCGGGGTCCGGGATATTACGGTCACCGAAATTACCCAATAGTGAAACGAACGAGTGTCTTAGAGTAAAGCCGGACTTCACCCACGACACACGGCACATGAAACAAGACGGGCCGTTACCACGAAAGTAACGACCCGTCTGTATATAGGGGCAAAATCAGTCGTTCCGGTTAATCAGGTTCACCACCACTTTGGTCATTATTTCCTTTTCCTCTGTACGGCTTTCGGCGATCATCAGCGCGAGGGCGACGAGCGTATTGTTATCCACGAGGTGCGATCCGTCGTTGCGGTAGAGCACTCCGTTTTTTTCGAGGAACCACAGAAACGGGAAAGTCGTGATCCTTCTCTATGTTCCCGCTTCGGCGGCCTGTGGGTGCCGGAAGGTGTCATACGGTGACATCCTTCGTCTTAGATCTCCCTTTCATGGAAGTACCGTTATCTTTGTCTGCCTAATTCCTTTATCCCATGCAACACGAAGACGATCTGAGGGGCCTTGCCAAGGTCATGCAGTTCATGCGGGCGATCAGCGTTCTGCTACTCGTCATACACGTTTACTGGTTCTGCTACCGCTGACTGGAACAGCTCGGCTGAACATCCGGCATCGTCGACCGGGTACTGGCCGGGTTCCAACGTACTTCGGGGCTCTTTAACTCCACGCTCTACACCAAGCTCTTCTGCCTCGTGCTGCTCGGACTCTCCTGCCTGGGCACGCGCAGCGTACGCAGCGAACGGATCACCGTGCGCCGCATCATGCCCGTCGCCGCCACCGGGGCCGTGCTCTTTTTCGGCTGCGACCTCCTGCTGCACCTACACCTCGGAACCGTCGCCACGGGTTTCCTTTATACGGCAACTCTCGGTGCAGGCTATATCGGCTTGCTCACGGCGGGCATCTGGCTCGGACGGCTGCTCTCGGGCGGAATGACGGACGATCCCTTCAACGACGAGAACGAAAGTTTCATGCAGGAAACGCGGCTGATCGAGAACGAATACTCGGTCAATCTTCCTACGCTCTTCTACTACCGGAAACGGTGGAACTCCGGCTGGATCAATGTCGTCAACCCCTTTAGGGCCAGCGTCGTGCTGGGTACGCCCGGTTCCGGCAAGAGCTATGCCGTCGTCAACAACTATATCAAGCAGATGATCGAGAAAGGTTTCTCGATGTATATCTACGACTTCAAGTTCGACGATCTGTCCGTCATCGCCTACAACCACCTGCGTACGCACCTGCACTGCTATAAGGTTCCCCCGAAATTCTATGTCATCAATTTCGACGACCCGCGCCGCTCGCATCGCTGCAACCCGATCGACGCCAGATTCATGACCGACATCTCGGACGCCTACGAGTCCGCTTATACGATCATGCTGAACCTCAATAAAACATGGATCACCAAGCAGGGCGATTTCTTCGTCGAATCGCCCATCATCCTGCTGGCCGCCGTCATTTGGTTCCTGAAGATCTATGAGGACGGACGCTACTGTACCTTCCCGCACGCTATCGAACTGCTGAACAAGCGCTATGCCGACCTGTTCACGATCCTCACCGCGCGTCCCTCACTCGAAAACTACCTTTCGCCCTTCATGGATGCATGGAAAGGCGGGGCGCAGGACCAGTTGCAGGGCCAGATCGCCTCGGCCAAGATACCGCTCTCGCGCATGATCTCGCCCCAGCTCTACTGGGTGATGACGGGCGATGACTTCACCCTCGACATCAATAATCCCGACGAGCCCAAGGTACTTTGCGTAGGCAACAACCCGGACCGTCAGAATATTTACTCGGCGGCCCTCGGGCTCTACAACAGCCGCATCGTACGGCTTATCAACCAAAAGGGCAAACTCAAATCGGGTGTCGTCATCGACGAGGTTCCTACGATGTACTTCAGGGGATTGGACAACCTGATCGCCACGGCCCGTTCGAACAAGGTGGCCGTATGCCTCGGTTTTCAGGACTACTCGCAGCTCAAACGCGATTACGGCGATAAAGAAGCTGCCGTGATACAAAATACCGTGGGCAACGTCTTCGCCGGGCAAGTTATGGGCGAAACGGCCAAGACGCTCTCCGAGCGTTTCGGCAAGATCCTGCAAAGGCGCGAATCCATGTCCATATCCCCGGAGCAGAAATCCCGCTCGGTCAGCACGCAGCTCGATTCGCTCATTCCACCCTCGAAGATCAGCAACCTGTCGCAAGGCATGTTCGTCGGGGCCGTGGCCGACAACTTCGGAGAAAAGATCGACCAGAAGATCTTTCACGCCCAGATCGTCGTGGACAACGAGGCCATAGCCCGCGAAACGACCGCCTACGTTCCCATTCCCGAGATAACCGCCTTCAGGGACGAAAACGGCAAGGATTGCATGGAACGCATCGTTATGGAAAACTACGAGCGTATCCGCGAGGAGGTGAACCGAATCATCCAGAAGGAACTCAAACGCATCGAGGCCGACCCGAAACTCAAGCATCTCATCCCGCAGCCCAAGGGCGCCACGGTTGCCAAATAACCTGTCCGGGACCATTCCATTATCCATGACGAATATTTGTCGCCGCTTTTTCAGACTTGTGGCTCCCGAATCCGATAACGACATCGAATCGTTGTAAGTGGATCTATATCGCCTGACGATATATGTATTTCACACTTTTTTCTTAACTTTAACGTTATAATAAAAAAAGATATGTCGGACGAACAGATGAACAGCTATCGGCTTACGTCGATGGAAGAACCCGGTGACGAACGCATGGCCCGGATCATGCGCGAGGTAGCCGAGGATGCCCGCGAGAACACCCGCCGGGCTGCCGAGCGTGTGGCCGCCGGGATCGAGGCCGCCGCACAAGAGGCGCGTACCAGAGTGGAAGAAACCATAAGCAGGCTCCGCAATGGCAGCAAGTGAACACCGCCCCGTGCTGATCGTGATCGCCGGGCCTAACGGCTCCGGCAAAACCTCCGTGACATCGAAGATCCTTCATCACGAATGGCTCGAAGACTCCGAATATATCAATCCGGACAATGTGGCGCGCGATATGTTCGGCGACTGGAACGACCGGAATGCCGTACTCCGTGCCGCCGATTTTTGCAAAGCGTGGCGCGAAAGATGTCTTGCCGAACGGAAAAGCCATATATTCGAGACCGTGATGTCGGCAAGCGACAAGGTCGATTATATTCTCCGGGCTAAGGAAGCGGGTTTTTTCGTACGCCTGTTCTTCGTATCGACCGACTCTCCGACTATCAATGCCAAGCGTGTGGCCAGCCGTGTGCTCAACGGAGGCCATGACGTTCCCATCCGCAAGATCATATCCCGTTACGACAAGTCCATTGCAAACTGCATGGCGCTCGCGCCTTACGTCGACAGGCTGTACGTTTACGACAACTCCATAGAGGATGTCGAGGCCCGGCTTCTTTTCCGTTTGAGCAATGGGGAACTGGTGAAACGTTACGTCGATGACCTCCCGATGTGGGCTTCGTCGATTTCTCCGGGATAAAGAACTTCAACGACGACAATCCCAATAGTAGATACGTTATCCAATAAAGCGATTACAGCCTATGAGCGAGCTTGAAATAAAACAGATGCAGGAAAAGATCAATGCAGGGATTTTACTCGCCCGAAAGCGTCTGATCGAGAAAACCAAGAAAGAGGACGGCGAATTGGTGGTCATGCGTGATGGCAAGGTCGTACGCATCAAAGCCAAAGATCTCAAATAATTCATATCCTGAGCGGAAATATATCCCCGGCTGGGCATGTCATGCAGCCGGGGATTTTTCATTTAATACACCTTGGCATTTCAATCGGTGGGAATCGCCGGACATTACCTCTCTATTCCTTAGATCAGAACATTTACCGGAGTGGACGGGTCCGTAGCCCGCAAAAAGGCCGTTTGTGTTCCCATTACTTCAAATGCTTCGTCGGTAAAGATCGCTTGGAACGGCAGATCAATACCCCGGACGATCGAAACCGAAACCGTACCGTAGATATCACTCTTCAAATTCCGAGATACTCGATCGTATTCCGGTTGCACAACCGGTTGCCGATGGCCGCATTCGACTCATCGCTCCGATAGCGGGCTGTGTCCGTCAGGCAGATACAGTCGTTCGCATCGGCCGATACGGCCGTAAGTTTTGCAGCCAGGCGGGACTGCTCCGAAACGGACTGCGGCGGCCGGAGGGTGACTGAGGGTGACAGGGTGAACAACCGCATTTTCAGTCCCATATCTTCGCCATTACAAACCTGTTTTTAACCTTCAAATTTAACTGTAATGGCAAAGAAAACCGAAAACCCGGCCCCCGAGGCCGAACGCAAGATGCCCGTGCATCCCGACCCTGACCATGAAACCATCCTGCTGCGCTATCCGCAGAACGGAGATGTGAAAGCCTTGGCTAAGGAGACCCACAAGGACAAAAAAACAGGCCATGTACATTGGAGTACAGTCGAGCCGAGCGTCAAGAACCAGGAAGCTTTCTACAAACTCCTCGATAGTCGTGCCTTAGCCGATATGGTTGCGAACTTCCGGCGACAAAGCCAGAATCCGTCGGACGTTCCCGAACTGTATAAGGTTCCTTTCAACATGGTCGGCCAGGTGGCCTCGTTCCTGTTCAAACTACAGGTCGATCCCAAGGACGATGAAGCTCTGGCTATGAGTCGCAAGTACCGCACCTCTACGCAGCAGCTCGAGAAAGTGATCTACGACGAAGTACGTATGCCCAAACAGGAGCTGCAAGCGATGGGCTTCGATGTCCGGCAGATGGAGGAAGACGGTATTTTTAAGGAAATGGCCCTAGGCAAGGATAGTTCGAAGCTTTATCCGCTTAGCATCAAGGCAGGGGAGGATATCACGCTCGCAGGTATGTACTCGATCCGTCCAAAACAGCACGAAACCGAGGAAGGCAAGATATGCTTCGAAGTGCAGAGCCCGCTGGCCGTTCCCGAGTTCCTGCTCGACGATGAGCTGAAAACAACGTTGAATGCGCAGGAGAAGGAGGACCTGCGTTCCGGTAAAACCCTCGACCGTGTTCTGAAGCACGACGGGGAATATTGTTACGCCGCCTTCAACCGCCGTACCAACCGCATGATCTATGTGCCGTGCAAAGATGTCATCGTTCCCAATTTCATCTATAACGCGCGCCTGAACCAGACGCAACAGGAGGAACTCAAACGTGGCGGACGCGTCCTGCTCGAAAACTGCCACTACTTCAACAACAAGGACGTCACATTCCGGGGTATCGCTCAATTCGATGCCCACCGCATGGAGTTCAATATCGCCAAACCGTACTATTCCAAGATCTACATTCCCGATTTCATCGACAAGCAGTTGGACAAGGAGATGCGCGAGACGTTGCTCAAAGGCGGGGAGATCGACGGGCGTAAACTTAAAGGCCGCGACGGGCGTAGCTACACGAACAACCTGCGCATAGACCCCGAGACCAACGGGCTCGAGTTCGTGCAGTACCGACGTCCCGAACAGGCTCAGGCAGCAGTTCAGAGCCCGGCCGAACAAGCTCCCGAACCGGAGATGCACATTCCCGACGTGGCTGCCCGGCAGCAAAGCAGACAAGGCGTCGGCATGTAGAACCTCCCGGTCCGCGTATCGGACCAGTCAACGCAACACATCATGAAAAACGACCATGCCGCCGATACGGAGCATTACCGCCGGCGTCTGGAAGCCTTTCTGCAGGAGAGACACCCCCGGCTGGTCCATGCCCGTCGGCTCATCGAGACGCGCAGCCGGGCCGCGGCGTCCCTCTACCGAGAGTCCGTAGCTGCGGGCGAGGACACGCTCCATGCCGCCACCCGGGCCGACGCCCTACTGTACGAGGGGCTGATCTTCTCGAAGTTCGACACCCTGAGCTGTCTGCTCGCGACCGATTATCCCCTCGTGCCTCCCGACAAGCGGCGCAGCCTGGCTCTGGAGCTGGAAGAACGGTTCGCCGGCCTTTTCGACCGCTATAACCTGGACGACGGGATCTACGGTAGGGAAGAGTACAGGCATCTGCTCGCGGAACTCTCCGCAGCCCTGCGCCTCTACTTGGAACAGCATTCGCTGCTGGTACGCCGCAAGGGAAGGCCGCCGCACCGTCGGTAATCACCCATAACAAAAACAAAGAACAAACCGCCCTTACGGGCACAAATAAATCAAACACAGCCATGAGAAAACTTATTTATTCGCTGACCGCTCTGCTGGCCCTCGCTTCTTGCGCCAAAGAGCAACAGGAACCCGTTCCTACCCCAATGGATGCGGGCGACGTGACCGTATCGTTCGTAGCCGAGGAAAATTCGGCTCAGACCCGCGCCTTCTTCGATGCTTCGGCAACGACCGAAAGTTGGGAGAAATCGCTGTCGTCGATCTCTCTATTCTGCTTCAACACGGACGGCAGCCTGATCGTAAGGCGTAACTTCACTCCCGCGGAAGTCTCGGCCAAGAAAGCCACCTTCGCCCTTCCCAAAAGCGCAGCCGGCAAGAGCGTCGAGTTTTACGCCATCGCCAATACTACGGTAGGCGATATCGCCGACAAAACGGCTCTGCTGGCGCTCAAGGAAACCTCCGCCGCCGTTTATAACGGCACCTTCGCCGAGGTGTCCGCCGCTGCCAAGCGTTCCGGCGGCTTTCTGATGAGCGGTTCGGCCACGAAGACCGTTACCGCCGGTGCATCCACAGACGTAGCCATCACGCTCAAACGCGACGTGGCCAAGATCGCCATCCAATCCTCCCTCTCGGCCGACTTCGCCTCCAAATACCCGGGCAAGATAAAGGTCAATTCCGCTAAAATTTCCCGTGCGGCATCCCAGACTCCATACTTCGGCGGGACCATTGCGTCCGGCGCTATGACCTATACCCATACACAGACCCCGAAAGAGGATGCTGGCAAGTATAATTCTCTTTTCTATTTGTTCGAGAACGGCACCTTAGCTGCCGGCAGCCGGGTACTGCTGACCCTCGAGGCCATCTACGATAAGGACGGCAATTTCTCCACTACCGGTGATCAGACACCGGTTACCTATGAAGTGGAGCTCAAGGGTACATCCGATAACGGTACGATCCTGCGTAACGGCTACTACCGTGTAGCCGTTTCGCTGGCGGGACTCACCGGACAGGACGTGAGCGCCACGATCACCGTGGCCGATTGGGAAACCCCGGTAACACAGACGATCGATCTGGGACAGTAATTCACGGATCCGCCGGGGATCGATGCTCTCCGGCGGGTCTTTCTCTTATCTGTCAATTCATCCGTTATGAAGAAAAGACTTTGGCTCCTGCTTTCGGGCCTCTGCCTGCTCGCACTTTGCCCGCAGCGTGCCTCGGCACAATACTACGGCGTGGGAGTGAATGTCCCCATGCTGCTCACGGGCACCGTCAACGCCTCCTTCGAGGCAGCCTTCGCTCCGCACTGGTCCGTCGACGTGCCCCTGATGTGGAATCCCGTCAAAGCCGACAAGGTGCAGATGCGCCTTTTGGCCATCCAGCCGGGGGTGCGCTACTGGCTGTTCGAGGAGTACGCGGGCCACTTTCTGGGCACGCACCTGGCCGCGGCCAAATACGACATAGGCGGCCGCCGGTTCCACCGTAAAGGGTGGCTCACGGGCATGGGCGTCTCGTACGGTTACAGCTGGCTGCTCTCCACACGCTGGAACCTAAGCGTAGAGGCCGGCTTGGGGCTCTACTACATGAAGGATACCCGCCGCGACCATTACGTGCCGGACGACCGGGACGAGTACATCTATCACACCCGGCGTCTGGTGCTGGGGCCTTCGAAATGCACCGTAGGTTTCACCTATTTGTTTTAACTCCGTAAAACAGTTTCGACATGCACATACGAAATATGACAACCCTGCTGTCGCTCTTTTTGCTGGCGCAGTGGGCGCTTGCCGGCTGCAACGAAGCTCCGGAGGCGGAATACGGCGCGGCACGCCCGGCCGAGGACGGCTCCTGTTCCGTTACTCTTCGCTTCGAGCCGGAGGATATGCAGCCGACGGCTACCCGTGCCGCGGATGAAAACGCTATCCGCGATCTCAATATATGGGCTTGCGGCACCGGAATCGGCCGCGACGTACACTTATATATTCCGGACGGAAAAACAGCCACCACGCTTGCGCTTATCTCGGATAACTATCACTTCTACGCCGTGGCCAATGCCGGGCATGATTTGGGCGAGATGAACGAAGCAGCTCTGCAAACCCTTGCCGCCTCTTTCTCCGGAGAGCCGGGCGACGGAACTGTACTGCCGATGGCTGCCCGAGCAGAAACGCAGGTCGCAGGAGCTACGTCCGTCACCCTGCGCATGGAACGCCTCGTGGCGAAACTCTCGCTCGCGTTGTCCGTGGCTCCGGCTCTGCAAGGCACGCTTACGATAGAGAGCGTACAATTGCTATCGGTGCCAAACCGCTGCCTCTATTTTGCGGACAACCGCACGAGCGATCCGGCGGGGCTTGCAGATTATCCGGCACAGAGCATCTCCGGGACGTCGTTCTCCCGGACCTACTACCTGCCGGAGAATATGGCAGGCACGAACACCTCGGTCACTTCCGAGCGGCAGAAGGACAAGGCGCACGCCCCTTCGGGCGCGAGCTGGCTGCGCATCAAAGCACGGCATGCTGATCGTCCCGTAACGTACAGCGTCTATTTGGGGGCGAACAACACCACGGACTTTAACGTCTCCCGCAATACGATCCAACACCTGAATATTACCCTCAGCGGCTCGGAGCCTACGGACCTGCGCGTAGCTCGGTTCTCGCTTGCGCTGGGTACGCCCGCCGCCTCTTACCTGCCGTTGGATAAGGTATCCGTACCGCTGACCTTCACGGCCGAGAACCAAACGGGCAACAGTTTCACGCTCCGCTGCGCATTGAGTCAGGGTCGTGGGCGCGTGCTGCTCGACGGAACGGATATCACCTCCACGCCTGTAAGTCTACCCTCTACGGGCAGTAGTCGGACGCTTACTTTCGAGCCCTCGGCTTACGGGCAGCAGGTGGCCTTCACGCTGACGGTCTCGGACGCCGAAGGACGGCAGGTAAGCCGCAACCTCTCGACCTACATCAAGCCCAAAGGCGAATTGAAGCTCTCGATGACGGCGCCGGACGGCGTAACGGCTGGCTCTCGAAGTATTTTCCCCATTACCGTTTCGGAGGAGAACTACGCCGGAACGTTCCGTCTCAGGCTCTCGACCGCCACGGCATCCTCTGTCGGTTCGTTCTACTTTCAGGGCCGACAAATCGCGCCCGGTGTACCGGTGGACTTTACCGTCGCCGCTGGGACGCACAACGTGGAGTTCGCCGCCGCGAACGCCTTCGGAGGCGATGCCGCTCTTACGGCCACCGTGACCGACGACTGGAGCGAGAGCCGCAGCGTGACCCGCACGGCCAGCGTTTCGCCCGACATCATCGTGCTGCATCCGAAACTGAACGTGGAGACGGTACGGGAGTATCCTATAGACAGCCTCTACACCATGATGCCCTATGTCAATCTGAAGGTCGTGGCCGGGCAAGCTGTACCGACAGCCGTCACGGTAACGGTCGACGTACTCTGCACGGGACGCTACACCGGTTATCAGGGCGGGCAGAAAACCTATCCCGTCACACAGAGCGTAACGATTCCCGCCGGGAGTACGGTCTCGAACGTCGTGCACCTGCCTTGGCCGATGGGTACGCCCACTTACTATATCAGCGACAACATGCCTGCCGATCCCGGCTATGCCTATGAAAGCGTCTCCTGCCGACCGGGCGCGATAACCCCTTCTTCTTACGGAAGCATAGTTTTTCAGCTCAATGCCGACTAATATGCGAACCGTTATGAAAAACTATCTGTCGATACCGATCCTCGGCTTGCTTGTGTGCGGTTGCTCCGTAACCGGTTCCCTGCAGCGACGTCATGCCGGGGCGGCGCTCGCTCATACTCCGAAAGTCATGCGCCATGAAGCCCGGCGCGAGCAAGCTCCGCCGCAGTACATCGAGATCAGACATGCCGACGGTCGGCCGACCGAGTTCTTCGTCCCGGCCGTCACACTGGAAAACGGCGAGCAGGCGATGATGATGGAACTCGACGAGGTGGTCGTCACGGCCCGTACCCGGAGCCTGCCCGAGCGGATGGGCAAGGTCGACATCGACTTCGTCGTCACGCTTCCCAAAATGCTGCAGGGCTCCTGCCGCAACATCGTCGTTACGCCCGTGCTGCACAACCGGGGCGAGCGGACGCCGCTGGAGGATATTTCCATCCGGGGCGCACTCTTCGATAGGGTTCAGCAGCGCGACTACTGGCAGTACGGGCGCTACATAGATCTATATCGTCCCGACAGCCTCCGGGCACAGGAGGCCTTCGACCGCTTCGTGCGCTTCCCGTACCCGCAGGACGTACGCTGCGACTCGGTACGGGCTTCGCGCAGCGCCATATCCTACTACTACACGCAGACCGTGCCCACGGCCGATGCGGGTAAGCGTCTGAGCGTAACGCTCGAAGGGCGCGTCGAGGGACTCGATGGCAGCCTTTATCTCCTGCCGCCGTCCGATACGCTCGGCTATACGATCTCCTCGATGCTCAACTTCGTGGATACGACCACGCGCTATCTGACGCGTATCATCGAACGCCGGGTCCGTCTCGACGACCGGGTTCTGTTCGCCTTTCCCGTGGGTAGCGCTGCGATCGTCGATACGCTCTCGGGTAACGCTGCCCAGCTGATGAAAACGGGTGTGGTGCTGGAGCGACTCTTCCGTCAGCGGGAGTTCACGGTAGACAGTATCTCGATCACGGCTTTCGCCTCTCCGGAGGGCGGTGCGGCCATGAACTACGAATTGTCTCGAAAGCGGGCGCACGCGCTGGGCGGCTTCCTCGAAGCACGCTTTCCCGGAGCGGGGCTCGACACGCTGGTAGCGGTACGCTCCGCAGGCGAGGACTGGACACGGCTTGGGGAGATGGTGCATAGCGACAGTCTGATCCGAAACAGGGAACGGATCCTTGAATTGATCGATACGGAACCGAACCCCGACCGGCGGGAGCGGCTGATCCGGGAGCGGTACGGGGAGGATTACGCCCGGATGCGCAAAGAAATGTATCCGAAACTGCGGGCCGTGGAGCTGCGCTACTACCTGCAAAGGGTAGGTATGACCCAAGATACGGTTCACACGACGGAAATCGATACCCTCTACCTGCGGGGCCGCCGGCAGCTCGAGGAGCGCAACTACCGTGCGGCAGTCGGCATCTTACTCCCTTACGCCGACCGCAATACGGCCATCGCTCTGCTCTCGCTGGGTGAGGACGAACGGGCGCTCGGTGTGTTGTACGGGCTTCCCGAGGACGGGCGCTCGCTCTACCTGCGGGCCATCGCGCTGGCCCGGCTGGGAAGAAAAGACGAAGCCCTCGAAGCCTTCGCCCGGGCATGCGCTCTCGACCCGAATCTGGAATACCGGGCAGGGCTCGATCCCGAGCTGAACGAACTCGTTAAAAAATAACTGTTTATGGAACGAAACGAAGAACTGGTCGACGTCAGCATGGAAGTGTTCGACAATGTCGTGCTCAACCGGAGAATATTGCCGGTAAATATGCTCTCTACGGACAACCTGGTCAGAAATGCGGTGAGACGCTACGACGATGCGCCATACATTCCGGACAATACATTCGTCGTCCTGCGCTGTCCCCTCGACGGCAAGATTCCCGGCAGCGACTATTTCGATACGGCAACGTGTCCTCCAGTGCATATAAGATATTCAAACAATGCGAAAAATTTAAAGCGGCAGCGGGCAAGATCCTCGCCGATAAATATCCGGAGGTCGCTCCAACGATACACGAGCGGTGCGGGCTTCCCTCCGGAACGCCCGGCAACGAAGCCTACGCCCTGGTCGGCGCATCGGGCGATGTCGTCGATTTCAGCATCAACCAAAGTCCCCTGTCGAGCTTCTACTCCTATATCTTCTGGCATATCTATTCCCCTGCGACACATATTCCGGCGACGGGAGACTATTCGTTCTACCGCTACCGGCTGGACGACCGTTCGCTCTTGCCTCCCAAGGGATTGACCGAACAGCAGATGTGGGAGCGGCTGCATAAGGCGGCAGTCTCCCGAGGGATCGAACCGCTGGACCGTATACCGCTCGTCGATGCCCGGTATTGCATGGATAACGGACGTAACTCGCTGCATCAGGACAACTGCCACCAGAACCTGCTGAACGAATCCCTTTACCAAAAAATATGCGGACTTTTTCCCTCGGCTCGTACCGGAAAGAAGGCGGAGCAGGAAAAGGAGATGATCCATATCGAAACGGACGCATTCGATACGCCCGGCAAAAGACTCAAAATGTAACCATACGACCTAAAAAACACGGACTATGAAAACTGCAATTAAACAGCTCTGCCTCGCACTGCTGTGTACCACGATACTGGTCGGCTGCTCGCTGTACGACGATATGGAGACGGAGGTGATCGAATGCCCTAAGGCAGGAACTCCGATAGATCCCGAACCATGGCAGCCGGGCGAGCCGCAACCCGAAGATCCTGAAATAGGACATTAATACCGCGCAAGACATGAAACAAACGGATATCATGCCCCGGGACGTCTACATGACTTACGATAACGCGGGACGGCTCGTTCACGCATCCATCCGGGAAGAGGGCACCTCCGGTTTCCTGCGGTATATCAGGGAAGATATGACCACCGTACAGCAGCATGGGCTCAACCCCCACCTGTGGATGGTCCACTACCGTTTCCCCGATGGCCGGACAGTACCCCCGATGAAGGAGGAGAACATGCGCGACTATCTGTTGCTCGTCTCTCAGGCAGCCAGAATATACGGCGGCAGTTGCCTGCATACGGCGAGCATGGCCGATCTTTTCTTCTGCCTGCGCAAGGGCATCGTGCCCCTCACCCCCGCATCACAACGTACGGCCCTGGCACAGGAGAGCGATTACAACCCCATAGCCGAATACGGGAGCAACATGCCGCATTCCGACGCCGTTATTCCCGAATACCGCGCCTATACGGCCATCGAAACCCGTGCGGGCGTGGTCGTCTTTACGAACACCCCGGAGGGTGAGCGCCAGCGGCAGGCTTTCGAGAAATACCACGAAGTCAACTTCTTCAACCCGGCGCAACCGGGCGGGCAGATGAACTATTTCGAGATCATCGCCGAACCGTCGGCCATGCAAGGCCATACGGACAAACTGACCGGCGGTCTGAAAGAAGGCTTCACAGAGGCTTTCACGGATCCCGCCATCACTCGGCAGGGACGCTGTCTGAAAACCTTCAATATGACCCGAGCGTCGAAAACTATGAACTTTTTTGCCAAAGGAACGAAACCGGCCCAGCCCGCAAAAAACTCTCCGAGATGACCTTCGGGGAGATATGGCGACGCATGACCGACCGGGTTCCCGACACGGGACCCCGGCAGAGGGTGTGTATCGAAACCAGCTTGTTCGACGACCGGCAAAAAGAGATGACCTACAAAGTGAAAATCAAAGCCTAAACCATGGACACACAACCGCAACCGGTAACCCTGTTCCTCTCGGTGACCCCCGGTGCCAAGATCGATTCGCTGCAAACGCTCGAGCGCCCGGACGACGACAACCGCTTCCGCATTTTCATCGCCCGATGCCTGCTCGGTGCGTCCAAGATGGAGAAGGTACCGGACAACTGGCTGTTCCGGTACGACTTTCCGGATGCAGGGAAGCTGCCGCGCGAATTACGCCGCCCCGTAAACGAACTCTCATTCGATACGATATGCCATGCGACCGCACGACAGGGTATCCGCCCGACAAGGATCATCACGCTCCGGGAAGCCAGCTACTGTCAGCAGGAGGGCATCGACCCGCTATCGTTCGATGCCGAAACGAAAACCCGGATCGGCTTCCGGCCGGAATACGGCCTGCGGCAGACAGAAAGCTTTCCCACCTGCCGGGCCGTGGACACGGGCCGCGGCGTACTGCTCTACGACCTGGACCACTCGATGGGCCGGGAGGCCTACCGTTCCTTCTTGCAGCACTGCGCCGACCACTTTTTCGATCCCGAAATGACTCTGGAGCGGTTGCGCATCTACGACCTGCAACGCCATTTCGATTTCGGGTCCATGGAGAAGAACTACGAAGCGCTCAACTTCGACTTCCGCCACCACGGACACGACTTCTCGATGCGGGAACTGCTCGAACAGCCCCTGCAGGACTACGACTTGTTGCGCGAGGGCGTCGTGCGCCGCAGCTACGACATGCGACCGATGGCCGAAAACTATTCGATACTTATGACCCGCGAGGACCTGCTGCTCTACAACACCCACCATACCTTCAGCATCGCGGTGCTGGACCATGTGGCACGCAACGGATATCCTACATGGAAGCTCGGACCGGAATGGACCGAGATATGCCCCCTGTCCGCCCGGTTCCGCGATCTGGCCGCCCGTATCGTACCCTGCAAGGACCCGCAGCAGATGGAGTCTTTTCAAGAGCAGGCACGCCGTAAAGCCGCCGAACTGCTCGAAGAGCATTTCCCGCTCCGGCGTAAAGAACCGTCGCAGGAGTTCGAACATGCCGCCGAGCAGCAGATCTACCATATCCCGGACCCCGTTCCGGTCCCGAACCGCTTAAAACTGTAACCGCCATGAACAACACCCCAGACAAATCGCATTATCCAGACCTTTACCTCACGCTCAGCCCTTCCCACGATACGCTGCATATCAAACGCAGCACGGAAGGCCGGTCGGGATTCCGGAAGTTCGTGCTCCGAAATGCCGAACCCTACCGGGACGAACCGATCGCCCCCGATAACTGGATGTTCCACTACGAATTTTCCGACAAGCAGCTTGCACGTCTGCCGGAACTCTCGGGTCTTAAAAGTCGCGATTATTTCAAAACACTCTATCCGGCCCTGCGGCGCGAGGATATCCTCCCGGCGACGATCCTGCCGCTGAACCGGGCACTGGGACTTCTGAACACCGACCGTTCCCTGTTCTCCACCTGCCGGGAAGCACCCGTAACACGCCTCAGTTCGCTGCTGCCCGCAAGTCATGCGCTCGACCTGGCGCTGCCTCCGTTCAGGGCCTACAATGCCGTGAAAACGTTTCAGGGAGTGTTGCTATTCACCCCGACCCGGGAAGGCAGTAAACGGCTGGAAGGCTTCATGCAGCACCTCTCCGACAGCTTTTACGAGCCGCAGATGCCGCACGAATCGATCGACATCTACCAGGTGCCGGCCTTCGACGCCTCCCTGGCGCAATACGCCGACCTGTGTCCCAAAGTGTCCGGCAACCCGTTGGGGCAAAACGAACTCATCGTACCGCCGGAGGCTTTCGCTCCCGAATCGGTTCTCCGGGAAGGGATGGAAATGCTGCACTACGACATGGCCCCCATATGGGAAAATTTCAATGCACTGACCATGCCGCCATACCATTCGGGGCTCCACGTCAGCCAGCGCAACTACGATATTTCGTGTCTGCAGCGTTATGCCGACAGGGGATACACGCTGCCTGCCCAGATCGAACACGACATTTATTCCTTCTCCTATACGAAACAGTTCGAAGAGCTGTACCGCCTCGTACCGGCACAGTGGCCGTCACATGAAAATCAGGTTCGCCTGCTGGCCAACCGGATCCTGCAGCGCGACTTCCCGGACATACGCGGAGGCGCGCTCCAAAAGGCCGAGGAGATACAGCTGCACATCCCAGACATGACACCGGACACACCGCAGAAAAGCAGAGCTCTGAAACCGCACTAACGGATCTTGGAATATTATTCCATCAGAACATTTCTTTTCGTATTCCTTCGAAAATCCGATCTGCTTTCGCCTTATCCGATCCGGCCTCACGACCACGGCGAACAGACCGGATTTCGTCGGTTTTATACTGTCATTGATCAAGGTTAGAGGTCGTACGGCAGCCGATAAATTAC
>ENA-UEQE01001436-UEQE01001436.1-human-gut-metagenome-genome-assembly--contig:-NODE-1436-length-19250-cov-8.424399_pt1 | contig 19250 bp, 21 predicted proteins | sample MGYA00242934_ERZ507935 | MGnify/ENA primary metagenome ERZ507935 (study PRJEB26167, sample SAMN06115423) | human gut metagenome | host: Homo sapiens | place: China:Anhui | collected 2015-03-30... | reverse complement strand
GGTTTATGAGTATCTCTTGATAAGAGAGCCATCCCGAAGAAATAAGCACTAATAATCAGTGTTATAGGAATCCGATTTGACGGATTTACAAAACAGATTCTCACAAAATGCCTTTCATATATCATTATAAATGAGGATTAAACACGGAATTTGAAATATTATGCGTACCTTTGCGAAATAAACTATATCTCTTATCAAGAGATTCGTCTTTTCGCTCAACACATTTCACCATAAACATCCGGTCAAAAATCTTTCAGGATAAGGCTGTTTGCCTTGTCCACCACGCTTGTGTCAAGCGATGCGAGATAGATGCGCGTAGTCTCTTCCGAATCATGTCCCATGCCCTCGCTGATGACTGAAAGAGGAATGTTCTTGCTCTTGGCAACGCTCGCCCAACAATGCCGGGCAACGTGCATGGTCAGCGGTATGTTCAATCCTGCTAGACCGGCAACTTCCTTCAACGCCACATTGATGCGGCAGATGGCGTTACGGTATTGTGTCCGTTCATCGGAACAAGGGTTTGTGATTATCGGCAGGAGGTAGCGGGTGGCCGTATTCTCTCCATACTTGGCGATAATGTCTTCCATGCACTTCTCCCATTTGACTGTGAGTTGCTGCCCGGTCTTTCTTCTACGGTACGTGATTATTCCGTTCTTCAAGTCCGATTTTTTCAGATAGGCCATATCAATGAATGACATTCCACGGGTATAAAAGGAGAAGAGGAACATATCCCTTGCATAATCCAGATGCGGTTTCAGAATCAAATCAAGTTCCTTAATGTGCTTGATGGACTTCAATGGGATGGCGCGTTTTACCGTCTTCCCGATACCCGTGTAAACGTGCTTGAAAGGATGCTTCTGTTCCGTCAGTTCCTTTTCCACGGCACGGTTGTAAACGGCACGGAGTATGCGCATATAAAAGGAAACCGTGTTGGGGCAGATACCCTTTCCTTTGAGCCAGGCCTCGTAAAGCATCATGGTGTTACCGTCCATTTCGCACAAAAGAATGTCCTGCCCTTCACGGAACTTCATAAAACTGGCCAATGCCGCTGTATAGGTTTCTGATGTGCGGACTTTGCCAAGCTGCTTCAACTGTCCTATGATGCCTTGCATGAAACGGAACAGCGATTGTTCGCCCGTTTGCCTGTTGAATTTCTCGATGATACTATCAACGGAATAAATTCCTCCTTGCCTGTCGCATTGGGTGACTATGGCTTTCAACCGTCTGGCGTCCCAGTCGATATGTTCCGCCACTTTACGGAGATACCGTTTCCTGTTTTCGCCGATTTCGGGCAGGATTTTCATGGAGGAAGTTTTCTTGTCCCATTCTGTGTCAAATATGCGGTAGTCCGTCTTGACTTGGCGGACTATGCGCCCGTGGATTACCTGATAATATATGCTGCCCTCCTTGCCGCTTGCGGTGGAAGGACGAAATTTCACTTTTATGGATGCCATTCACTTTATTTTTGTCGTTTGGATTGATTCTCTTCTTCTCTCACTGTCTTGACCTGCCGGTTGAATATGACTAAAGTGGAATCCGCACCGACAACATCCACCAGTTTTTCGTATGCTCCGACGGTCACGGCCAGTTCCGGGTGCAACTCGTTAAGCATGATTGTAGTCACATGGTGTTTGTCTGCAACCGTTCTCAACCGCCTGTTTTCTTCCCGGTATTCATGCCATTGTACCCAACTGATGGCAAACAAGGTAAAGAATACAAGCGTACAACCAATGCCAGCCCATGCGTAAGGATTCTTGTGCCAGCCATCGGGAACTTTGCTCCATAACAGCCTTATTGCGCTTATTGCCTTGTCCGGGCGGATTATCTGCCATAGTTCCGATATGGCACTTTGCTTTTGGCGTGACTTTTCCGAAGCCAGTTTGTCATTCTCAATGTGGCTTGTCAGCCTTTCCAATATCTTGTTGAGCTGTTCCTTGATGGTGAGAACACCATGTTTGCGCATATCCTTCTCGTTGGCTTCGGTGTATAACCGCAGACTTGCTACCGCTTCATCACCTATTGATTGCTTGTATTCCTCGATGGCTTCCTTGCTTCCGAAAATGGCATTGACATTTTCCGGTGCATTGCCATTGAAGAACCGTATAACAGGCTCCAGCTTCGCTTCCAGCCTTTTCAATGCCTCGTTCTTGTCCGGGCTATCCTTTGCGTCCAGTTTCTTCTTGATTTCCTCGATGTCCACTGCCAATGCCCCAATAAGGTCGGTTAAGTTCTGCTTGTTGTCCTTCATCTTTTTCTCCTCCTTGGTTTATGTTTGTCCTTTTCGTTGTCATTCTCGCCCCAGCCGCTTTCGTTTCCTCCACCTCCGCCACCGGATGAGACCCTGGCTTGGTGCGGTTGTACGCACAACTCCATGAGTGTGCCGATGGTCACTTGAACGATATTTGAGCCGGATTCAGCAGAACCGCTAACATTGCCGTCCTCTTCCGTTTTAGTCGGTAATGGCTCTTTTATAAAAGTGTCTGCCGTATTGTTGTGAGATTCCACATCCTGCCAGATCGGTTGCGGCTGTTCTTGCACACGGGGCTTCCATTCCATGCCCTCTGCGATTTGGTTCCCGAAGAGCCTGTTCAACTTATAAAAACTCATACTCCGGTCTATCCGTGAGCCGCTGAACGAGATTTCATTCTTCGTGAACGACACTCCGATGATTTTGCCTTCGTTTCTATTGTATTTGAAATTCACCCCGATACCCTGTTTTGCCAGCTTGTCGCACAAATCCGACCAGCAGTTGCAATGGGGTAAGGCAGCTTTGACGGCATCATAGATTTGGTATTTCACCTTGTCCTTACCACGCAGGCGGTCACGCTTCACGTTCATCTTGCCCTTGGAGAAGTGCAGTCCGTATTCTCTCGTGAGAGCTTTGCATACTTTTACATTACGCACATTATCGTTGCTGTCGCTGATGGTGTTCCCGTCATTGTCCACCCTGTTGGCCACGATGTGCAGATGCTGGTGTTCCCTGTCGGTATGGCGGCACACGATGTACTGGGTGTTCGTTATGCCCATGCGCCGCATATATTCACGGGCAATTTCGACCATCAAGGCATCTGTCAGCTTGGGTGCATCCTCGTGTGCGAAGTCCAGCGAAATATGGTACACCGGATTTTTCAGCTTGCGTCCCGGCTTGTCATCCGCCTGTCCCTGCATACTCCTTGCTATGGTGGCGTTGTCATCCAGCCTCACGTCCTTGCTGTCGATGAGCCGTGCCTTCTTCGGGTTGTTCACGTAGTTCACCACTCTGGCGAAACTCGCCCGTTTTTTCAAATCGCCCATCATATCCTCTCTATGATTTTATTGAACTCGTCCAGCAAGTCCATGATTTTGCCTTTCAAAAGAGAAAAGCCCTGTTGGTGCGCCATCTTCGCCAGTTGGTTCAGGTTGTTACATCCTCCCTCCAGCATCCTTATCTGCCACCTGTCCTCCTGTGTCCGTGCCGCCACGACCTTGCCATGCAGCAACAGTTCGCGCAGAAAGTGCGACGGTTTCTTGCCCACATCGGTAATCCGTTTCATGACCGCTTTCCACTCGGCAAGCGTGAGCCGTGTGGATATGGTCTTTGTCCTCGCCTTGCCTTTCACCGTTTTGGGGCGGCCTCCCTTGTTCCTGTTCTCCTGATATGTCATATCCGTTTTCTTTTATTCGTTAAACCGTTCTGTTTTTTAGGGCTGTAATCCGGGCTTGCCGTTTCCCGTGTGGCCGGGTCGCCGTTTGTGGCGTGGTTTTCGTGGACGAAAACATTAACTTGCCAGCCCTAAAAATATCCCTTCTAAAACGCTGTCGCTTGCCATTCCTGCCGCTTCATTCCTGTGGCTGTTCCTATTCCCGTGAACCAGATAAGGTACTGTCTTCCTCTAAAAATGGTGTGTTGTCGGCGGCATCCACGACTGCATTTTCCGCAGAGCCTTTCACTTCGCTTTCGGTTGTTGCAGCCGTTTCGGTTTCCGCTGTTCCTGTTCCTTCTATAATAGGATTGGAATGGGTCGGATTCATGATTAGCCCGCGTTCCGAGAAATCCTCCAACAGACGGGACACCGCCTTACGGCCGATGCCCCATTCCTTGGCCAGTACCAGCATGGAGCCGTCCGCCTGTCCGGGATGGACGGCATAGCCCAATCCCCGTTTGGTGTTCTGTACTTCCGATACTGTTATCTTCGACAAGAGGGAAAGAAGATAGGTAAGGTTGCATATCCCGTCCGTGCTCCCGTGCAGGAAGTACCATGCCTCCACGGACATTGCCATCTCCAATTTGTAGCACGGCAAAACAAGCTGTTTCAAATTTTTCATAAGCCTTGATGTTTTTTGTTGTGTGTCTTACAAATTATCCTTTGGCGTTCTTGTCGGCCTTCCTGTTGGTAGCTTTCAGGCTCTTGATACGGTCTATCTGTTCCTTGGGAAACAAGACACGCCGTCCTATCCGCTGTCCTTTGATGTGTCCCAGCTTCTCGTGCCGCCAGATGGTCGCTATGCTCACGCCCCATTTCTCCGCCAGTTGCCGGATGGTGTAATACTCCGATGTGTCCTGTGGTGCCTGTTCCTGCCGGTATTCCTCAAACGCGCACCTCACGCTTGCGCCGATAAGCTGTTGAAGCTCGTCGCGCGATACCAGTACCATTTCTGTCTTATCTGTCATAATCCACTGATTTTAAGTTCGTGGCGGCAAAGGTAGGGCAATAATGAAACCTGTGAATTTGTGGTATTCTGTGAAATGACACCGCATGAAAAAAGCCGTCAAACAACTGGTGCTTAACGGCTTGTGGAAGTCTGTGGGTTGTGGTGAATTGTAGCCACCTGTGGGTTATGTCACTATTTTATCATGGGAAGCAGCTCTTTGAGCTTCGCTATAAAGGTTTTCTCCACGTTATACTTGGCGAGGCTTTCGGGTGTCAGACCCATAGAACGAGCTGCGGCTTCCCTGTAACCTTTCCAGTCCTTGAAGTAGGCTTTGGACAGCAGGATGGCGACACTGCGCATCTTGCCTTTCACGCAACTGCCGTATATCGTGGAGTAGTCGGCACGCATGACGGCACGGAGGAAATCCCGGTCGGAAACGGCATTTCCATCCAATAGAGGCTTGCCCTTGTCGGGGCCGCTCTGTACGGTAAAGGTGGTAAGGAAACGGTACAGCCTTAAAACGGGAACTTGTGCGGTCGTGCTGAACGCGCCGCCTTGCATTGTATCTGTGGCGGTAAAACCGGGTGATACTTCTTCTGTACAAGAGGGTATTGTTTTGGATATTGCCGACTTGGACTCGTTCTCGTGCAGCACGTTCCTCTTGATATATCCCATTGTCATGACGATATGGAACATCTTTATTCCTGCGGACTGTGCTTTCACATCATCATTTTGGGGCAGCATGGAAAGGTGGACGGCTTCCGCAAAATATTCCGTGAAGAGTTGTGCCAAATCCTTGTCGTTGGCATTGACAATATACTCCTTGACGGCTTGGATTTTCGCCTTGTCCACTTTGGCAAGCATGGCATACATTTCTTTCCCTCTGTTCCCATCTGAATCCTTTGCACACTTCCGTATGGCGGCACGGATGGTGTCGATGCAGTCGGTGGCTTCGGTACGTGTCATTGGTTTGGGAGAAATATCAGAACCTTCCGGCGATACTTGATCCTGTTCTTTTTCTGTAAAGAAGTATTGCCTTATGACTTCCATGCTCAGGTAAGCCACACCTGTACGGAAAGCCGCCTTGTTCAAGTCCGCATATTTGGAGCAGATGCCGTGAAGCCTTTTCGTGTCATCGTGAAGTTCGACAAACTTCCGTGCCAGCTCCTTATCCTCGTGTTCGGTGACATATTCCCTGATGCCGGCCAAAAGAAAAGGCAGGGGTTTCAGGCTGTATCGGATGTTCCGGCAAATATCCTTACAATCCGTTTCGCCACTGCCGGAAGATTTGCCGGCAAGCGATTCCGCAAGTTTCAGGCTCTCACTGATTACGTTGGACAGCTTGAACAGGTCGCTAATGATGTCAAACCTTGATTTTTCCATAAGCACCTCCTTATATTTCGATGATACCCTTGAAATCCTTTAACGCTATGACGGCCTTTTCCTCCGCGTCCAGTTTCAGGTAGCGGCGCAGTTGCGCCTCGCTGCTGTGTCCCGTGATGGCTTGGATGGAAGGCAGAGGGACACCTGCCTTGTACGCGTTGGTGGCGAAACTCCTTCGGGCTGTATGGGAAAGGAGCATGTCGCAGAACCTCCTTCCACGTTTGGGATTGAGCCGCTTCTCGTCAAAGCCGCAGTCATGTGTCCAGCCGAGCAACAGGCCGATGGTCTTCACCAGCTTGTTCATTTCATTGGGATGAACCGGGGGCAGTTTGCCGTCATATTTGGCGAGAATGGCTCTCACGCGCCTGTCAACGGGGATATAGACTTTCTTTTCCGTCTTCTGCTGGGTGATGAGTATGAACTCCGTGCCGCCGATTTCCGTTATCATGCCCTCGCATATCCGTGAATAGTCGGAAACACGCTGCCCGGTCAGACAGCCCACGATGAAAATATCCCTCACGTGCTCCAGCGTCCTTATGTGGGTAATCCTGCATTTGGAAAGTTGTGCCAATTTCTCGTCCTCGCTGATGTCAAGTGATTCCAGTCTCTTTTTCACAGCTTCCTTGGTGGAAAGGTCGAGGTCAAGCATTTCCTGTATCTGTTCCGGAGTGAGGTAAATGTTGTCCACCTCCTCCTTTTTCGGCACGAAGTCGGAATGGCGGAAGTCATCGCATTTGGTCAGCTTGTCCTCGTAGGCCGCCTTTGCCACCGTGCGGACATCGGTCATGTACGAGTTGATGGCGTTGGGCATCAGACCACGCTCCTTCCAGTAACCGACAAGGCTGTTGCGTGTTTCCATCGTCATGTCATCCAGTCCGAGTTTGCGGTGGGTCTCCTTTTGGTAGTTGCGAATCTGTTTTTGGATAATGCGCAGACCTTTTATATAGGCAGGTGATACTTTCACGGTACGGCCTTTCTTGGTGCGCCGTCCGGTTTCCATGTCTTCTATATAAGAGGTGAGGAAATCCTCAAACAGCATTTTGCCTTTGGGTTTGACCTCCACAATCTGCATCATACCGTTGAGCACGTCGTGTTTCACGCTCTCGATGATGTTCTTTGCCTCCTTGGGATTGAAGCCGTCAGCCTCAAATGCCGCCTTTATCCTCGCGAGGACTTGGGCGAACTGCCCGTACTTTATCCCGATGCTCGACATCAGGGCTGACGAAGTGTATTGCAGGCTGCGGTACTTTTCCCATTCAAGCTGCTTGATGGTGAAGCCCGTCACGACTTTCATGTTCGCCTTTCCGGTGCGTACACGGGCATAGATGGAACCGTAGTCTTCCTTTCCTGCCTTGGATGATTTGATGAAGATGAAATCCATACGCGATATATCCTTTGGTTACATGGTGCAAAGATACAAAATATACCCCGAAATATGGTATCAAATAGTACCAATATTTTCTAAAACAGTGAAATTTCGTGAGTATTCAAATCAAATGAAAACATCTGCAAATATCTGATATACAAAGATAACTCATAAAACGGAATTTCACTGAATATATTTAGTGAATAGTGGACTACAGTTCCTGGAAGAAGCCGGAGGAAATCAAGAAGGAAATCCGTGAAAAATATCAGGAATACCGTACTGAAAAGGGACATGAACCGCATTTTCTCGAATGTGCCATACGCTGGAATGACACTTTGGAGACGCTGGAGACAAGAATCGCCCTGGACTTCGATACGGAAATGGATGATGAAATCTTTTTCTACTGCGATACTTTGGACAGCCTGCTGTCGCTTGCTGACAAAAGCGGGGAAGATTTTGTCATAGCCGGATATTTCGGCTTCGGAGTGTATGAAGATTAGGCATTATATAGAATAAGGTTTTAAAGTACTGATAATTATAAGCTCTGTTAGTCCTTTTCCTTATTCTATATAGACTCTATTCGGAATATACATAGCTATAAAAAACAAGAAATCCCAATCGTAATGACCGGGACTTCTCTACTTCCTTTTTATAGTGCAGATGCGACGACTATGCTCGCACGGGCACTTTCAGTGTTGCAAAGGTAAGTATTATTTTTTATGCCGCCAAATAATATGGCTTCAATATTCAAGTTTGGACACGGCTCTTTCATTTAAAAATGCTTTGAAATTTCAATGTCTGTGGCTGATAGGCATTTAGGAGCAGCCAAACGTCGCTATTGACACAACATAGACTAAATGCCATCTGTCTCTGTTGATGTAAAATCAACATAATCAGTGGTTATCAGTTTGTTCCGAGTTTAAATGAAAGAGCCGTGAAGTTTGGAGGTTTGTGCTATGACGTTCTTGGCCTCAGTCGTCTGAATGGAACTGACAAGATTATAAATCTCGTTTTCCAAATCCGTTTTCCGGTTTTGAGAGATACACCCCAGCATATATCTTACAACATCTATGCTACCTTTGATATTGTGTCTGCAATCAGCAGAAATGTCAGCAGGCAAGCGTTTGATGCCTTTTGGGAAATCCATACGGTAAATGCATCCCCCGTGAGCACACTTGTTGCGAAGGACTCGGATGGTTTCCAGATAATTGAAAAAAACACCTCTTGAACAACCATATGCATTGGCAACCAGATCTTTTGCTTCCGGTTCTTTCAATGAATCATATAATGTTATGATATTACCGATTGTCATGAACTCTATGGTCTTCCATGCAGGAGCATATATTCCGGAATGGTTTGCATGATGGTGCTGTATTATGGGATTTTTACGCAAGGCGGAATAAACCTGTTCCTCAAAGTCATTCACAAATTTGGAAGTTACATACTTGCGGTTGACAAACCAACAGGGGTCATCAATATACCGGAGCGATATATTATAGATAAGTTTTGTACGGATATTGACCTCGATACGGTCAAGGGCATTAAGCAGTATTCTTCGGAGTCTGGTATCAAATTCATAAAGATCATAGACACTCTTGAATGTTGTACCCGGCTTTAGTTTATGGTCACGGTGTTCCAGACATGGGAATTTTATTTCGTATGGAAAAGAATAGAATCCAAGCCGGTAATAACCGACATCAAGGAGAATTTCTTTTGCTTTCTCCTCATTGTCAAACGTCATACCGTTTGATTTCAGTCTGGCGATTTGCTGTTCTATCGTATATGCTTTCTTCATTTTGGTCTTAATTAAAAGACAAAGTTACTTTTTTTATATGGAACAAGCACCTTCTGTATGCATTGATTTATAAAAACATATCTTATAACAGGCTTTAATCCATATTCTTCCATAAAATTACGCCATAAGCCACGCTTCACTTGACAAGTCCCTTCAGAGAAGTTAACTCGGAGGGCGAATACCTCCACGTTCAAGCCTTCGGTTTTCGGGACACAAAATTCCCTGCGGTAATTTTCCGCCCGAAAAAACGCTCCGGTATTGCCGTCCGAGTTGCGGAAAGGTTTGGGACTTGGCAAGCGAAGCGACCTACGACGCATAATACAAGGTCAATGAAAAAATCTGCCGGGGGATATTTTGCCGCGTTATGATATCCCAATGGGTCACGCCACCCGGAGTTTTCCAAACAAAATCTTCTTCCTGTCCCATCAGGGGATACCTCAAACGGGGACAAGGGCTGCGCTCGCTCCCAACTCTGCATATTACAGTTTTTCCTTTGCCGTTTGCGTGCCGTCCTTGCGGTTTGCCTCCGTTTTCCGTGTCGTCCCTGCCGTTTTTCCTCGATTGGTTGCGGCTGTCCGTACGCTTCCCCCTTTTTTCCGCTTTCGGGCTTTGGTGCGTTGTTCCGGCTTCTCCCTCCGTTTTTCCCATTTTCCGGCCCACACTCTTTCCTCTCGCGGTGAAACATGATGACACTTGATGAAATGGATAGCCTAACGCATTGAAACATAGTCATTTATCAAAATTATGCCTATATATTTGCGGTGACAACAACAATTATCAACGCTAAAAACTCAAAGTTATGGCAAAGAAAAACGTGAGGGACGAACCCCTCAAACCGCAAGTCACCGAGAACGAGCAGATGAGTGACATCGTCCTTATCCTCGACAAGATGGAGCTGCTCCTCCAGGCGGTCAGCAAGCTCGACAAGGACGGCAGGTACGAAACAGTGCCGGCAGACAAGGAGCACCGCAACTCCTTCCTCAAAATCGACCGTTACGCGAACATGTTCGAGAATTTCCTGAAGAACTTCTGGAGCCAGCTCAAGGACCCGACACGCTTCGGCATCCTTTCCATCAAGGAAGACACGCTGGACGACCCGAAAGTGCGGCAGGCCGTCGAAGACCTCGCCGCCGGAAAAAAGACAGACGCGGTGGAGGAATTCCTCAAACAGTACGAGATTGTCCCCCGCGACAAGGAAAACCAAAGTATCAACCATCAAAATCAAGAAGAAATGGCAAAGAAAAACGAAACACAGCAGCAGGCCGCCCAAGGTGACGGCACGCAGCAGCAGCCCCAGTACCGCTACAACGAGTCCATGATCAACTGGGAGCAGCTGAAGAACTTCGGGCTCTCCCGTGAAGAACTCCAGGAACGGGGGCTGCTCGACCAGATGCTCAGGGGCTACAAGACCAACCAGGTCGTGCCCATCAGCATGAACTTCGGCTCCGCCGTGCTACGCACCGACGCGAGGCTCTCGTTCCAGCAGTCCCGCTCCGGAGACATCGTGCTGGGCATCCACGGTATCCGGCAGAAACCCGACCTCGACCGTCCCTACTTCGGGCACATCTTCTCGGACGAGGACAAGAAAAATTTGCTTGAGACGGGCAACATGGGGCGTGTCGTGGAACTGAAGAACCGCAACGGCGAGTATGTCCCCTCTTTCGTCAGCATCGACAAGCTGACCAACGAGGTGGTGGCGATGAAAGCCGAGAATGTCTTCATACCGCGTGAAATCAGCGGAGTTGAACTGACCGAGCAGGAGCAGAACGACCTGCGGGAAGGCAAGAAGATATTCGTCGAAGGAATGACAGCCAGATCGGGCAACCCGTTCGACGCCCACCTCCAGGTCAACGCCGAGCGCAGGGGCGTGGAATTCATCTTCGAGAACGACAAGCTCTTCAACCGGCAGTCTTTGGGAGGCGTCGAACTGACCAAGAAGCAGATTGACGACCTGAACGAGGGCAAGGCCATCTTCGTGGAGGGCATGAAGCGCAAGGACGGGGAACTGTTCTCCTCCTACGTGAAACTCGACGAGGCGACAGGCCGCCCGTCCTACACCCGCTACAATCCCGACTCCCCGGAAGGCGCACGGGAAATCTACATCCCGAATGAAATCAATGGCGTGAAAATCACTCCCGAGGAACAGAAAGAGTTGCGCGAAGGGAAGCCCATCTTCCTCAACGACATGGTGAACCGCAAGGGAGAGGAATTCTCCTCGTTCATCAAGGCAGACCTCGAAACGGGCAGGCTGAGCTACTCGCGCACCCGGGACGGCTTCGACCAGCGCGAGGAGTTCAAGATACCGGCCAAGGTATGGGACGTAGAGCTTACCCGCAAGCAGCGTGCCGACCTCCAGAGCGGCAAGGCGGTGCTGGTCGAGGGCATCAAGGGGTATGACGGCAAGACCATCTCGCAGTACGTCAAGGCGAACTTCAACCAGGGCAGACTGGACTTCTACAACGAGAATCCCGACCGCAGACGCGACGCCTCGCAGCGCAACGTGGTGTCCGCCACACAAAGACAGGGAGAGGAAAACCGCCAATCCAGGGGGGCGAGCATAGCCTGACGGTCAAAGCAAAACGAATGTTGAACCCAAAAGAATCAGAACATGGAAATGAACAAGGAAAACAACACGCCTTTCAAGGCGGAAGACGTGAACTGGGACGAGCTGGCAGCCATCGGCATCCTGAAGGATGAACTGGAAATGGCCGGGGAACTCGATACGCTGCTCAGCGGTGAGAAGACAAACGTGGTATCGCTCAGCCTGGTGCTGCTCGGCGTGGACGTGGTGATGGACGCCACACTCCAGTTGGTACGCAAGGACGGCGACCCGCTGCTCGAAATCCTCGGTATCAAGCCCGTGGAACAGTAACCCCGCCTTCTTATAATATGTAAACCGAATGTATAACCGCCGTTTCCCGTCTTCGCGTACCGGCAAGCGGGAAACGGCTTAAATTTTATCCGAATCATGATAGCAATCATAGCAGAGAAACCGAGTGTCGGTCAGGACATAGCCCGCGTAGTCGGGGCTACAGAAAAAATGGACGGCTACATAACAGGAAACGGCTACATGGTGACATGGGCGCTGGGACATTTAGTGTCGCTGGCATTGCCGGGAACATACGGCTACACGAGGACCACCGCCGAAGACCTCCCGATGATTCCCGAACCGTTCCGCCTTGTGCCACGGCAGATACGCACGGACAGGGGGATGGTGACGGACATCGCCGCCGGCAAACAGCTCAAAATCATTGATGAAGTATTCTCCAAATGCGACAGCATCATCGTGGCAACGGACGCGGGCCGCGAGGGGGAACTTATCTTCCGGTGGATATATTCTTATCTGGGCTATACCAAGCCCTTCAGACGGCTGTGGATCTCCTCGCTTACCGACGAGGCCATCCGCGAGGGCATGGCGAACCTCAGGGAGGGAAGCGGATACGACAGCCTCTATGCCGCCGCCGACAGCCGTGCGAAGGCCGACTGGCTGGTGGGCATGAACGCGAGCCGCGCCCTGGCGACAGCCTCCGGATCGGCGAACAACTCCATAGGCCGTGTGCAGACTCCCACGCTCGCCATGATATGCGCACGCTTCAAGGAAAACCGGAACTTCGTCTCCACTCCATACTGGCAGCTGCATATCGCGCTGAAAAAAGACGACGTGCACCGGCAGTTCTTCCACCCGGAGGACTTCAGGGACAAGAATGGGGCGGAGGCCGCGTACAGGCGCATTACTTCCGACTCTGTGGTGACCATAAATAAGGTAGAACGAAAGACGGTATTTCAGCAGGCTCCGCTTCTGTATGACCTTACCGCACTACAGAAGGACTGCAACATCCACCACGACCTTTCGGCGGACAAGACCCTTTCCATCGCCCAGTCCCTGTACGAAAAGAAACTGGTCTCCTACCCGAGAACGGGCAGCCGTTATATCCCGGGGGATGTCATGGCACATGTCCCGGCCTTGCTGGAAAAGGTCATCACCATGCCCTGGTTCAGGGAATACGGACGGACTTTCGACCTTTCCGGCCTGAACACCCGGAGCGTGGACGCCACGAAAGTGACCGACCACCATGCACTGATCGTCACGGGCGTCGTTCCCGAAGGGCTGTCCGAGGCGGAAGCGGTTGTTTATGAGATGATAGCCGGAAGGATGCTGGAAGCCTTCTCTCCACGCTGCGAGAAAGAGTCACTGAAGATGGAGTGCGTGTGCGAGGGTATGGATTTCCGCTCACAATCCGCCGTCATCGTCAATCCCGGCTGGCGTGCCGTGTTCTCCCGGAAGGAAGACCGTGAAAAGGACGAGCCGGAAGGTAACGGGGGAACGGCGGTGTTTGCCGAAGGCGAGGAAATCCCGGTCATGGGATACGGGCTGGCACAGAAAAAGACCCTGCCCAGACCCCTTTACACGGAAGCGACCTTGCTCACCGCCATGGAGAACTGCGGTAAGGAAATCGCTGACGGACAGGCACGGGAAGCGGTGAAGGAGCTGGGCATCGGCACGCCCGCTACCCGTGCCGCCATCATCACGACCCTTTTCAAGCGTGACTATATCGAGCGTTCCGGCAAGAGCATCCGCCCGACGGAAAAGGGGCTTTACCTCTACGAGTCGGTCAAGGGCATGATGGTGGCCGATGCCGAACTGACCGGTACATGGGAGAAGGCACTGGCACAGATAGAGGGGCACACCCTCGATCCGGAAAGCTTCATGCTCTCCATCCGGGAATACACCGGGAAAGTGACCGGTGAGATACTGCGTCTCAAATTCCCCGAACCGTCGTCACGCGCCTTTACCTGCCCCAAGTGCAAGACCGGCAATGTGATAGTGAAGGCAAAAGTCGCCAAGTGCGACCATGAGGGGTGCGGACTGCTGGTGTTCCGCCGTTTCCTGAACAAGGAGCTGACCGACCAGCATCTGGAACAGCTTTTCTCTTCCGGCTCCACCAGGCTGATCAAGGGGGTCAAGGGCAAGAAAGGGGCCTCTTTCGACGCCGCGGTAGCCTTTGACGCGGACTTCAACCTGAAACTCTCGTTCCCCAAGCCCAAGGGAGGGAAGGGGAAATAATGCACTGCCATTCCAATTCAAGGGCAAAGGTAGCGGAACCGCCCGTTTCCACCCGCAAGGTCGGGCCTTGCAGGTTTCGGGGAAAATCATCCTCACTCGCGTTCCGGTATTTTCCCCGAAAACCTTGCCGGTGGAGGCGGTCCGCTTTCCGGCCCCTGAAATTGGAAATGACATGTTTCACCCATTAACCATATACGGTCATGAAAACAAGGGAATGTATCGAAAAACTCAGGACAGCCAAATGGATAAGGATTATGGCATTGGCCATTGTCGCCTTCATCGTGTTCAGCTATCTCCACTCAAGAGGAATATCGCCCGTATGGGCGGCAGTCGCCATCGTGTGTTTCAAGGGATTCTTCAGGTTTTTATATAAAATAGCCTGCCTGCTGGTAGCGGCGGCTATACTTTTCTGCATTCTCAGCTATCTGGTTTTCTAAAGATACAGACATATGAAGCGGATATACCATACAGGTCCAAATATCACCTCGCGGAACAGGGCTGTCCTTTCGGGCGGCTCTTTTTGTTTCCCATGCCTTATGGAAATGAGAATAACGAGGACACGCATGGAAAAGACAGGGAAGCGCATACAGCCATTGACAGACCGTGAACTACAGGGCAAAGTTGGCAAACGCTTCTTTTCGGACGGCAAGGCCGGGCCCCTTCGGGTTTCGCGGAAAAATCATCCTCGCCCGGAGGGCTTGCGGTATTTTTCCCGAAAGCCTTGCCTTTCCGGAAGCGTCTGCCGTAAAGCCCATGTAGTTCAACGGGCTGCCAAAGCCCGAGTATCCACAATTAAAATGATAAAGTCATGAATCAAGCAATCATCTCAAGACCGCCGACGGCACCGGTACAGATACCAATGCCGATACTGGCAAGAAGAAAGTACCATGTCCCGGAACCGACCGTCAAATTCCCTCCACGGGAAAAGGGCGGACCCGTACACATCTCCACACTGCTGGACCCGATACTGGAGATAAGCAGTCATCCTGACCGGAACAGGCTGCTGGCGGAGTTCTTCAACAGATAGAAAGAATACGGTTATTCACACTTTAATCCATATAATTATGTTTTTTACAGCAATCAACCAGATGATGACAGAAGGAGTCGACCTGACACTCGTCATCCGTAAAGCGAACGGACAAATGGCGGTATCCGTACTGCCGAAGTCAAACGGGCTGAAAGACGAAGCCCAGAACCACATTATCCCGTTGACCCTCAAGGGAGTTCCGCAGGAACTGGATATCGGATTCCTGCAAGCCGTCGCCCGGCCGGTGCAGAAAGCCACGGGACTGATCACCAACATGGCGCAGTTCGAGGCACAGACGGAAAAGGCCGCTTCCGAGAGCAAGGCGGCGAAGGATGCAAAGGCCAAGGAGACGAAAGAGGAGAAAGAGAAACGGGAGAAGTACGAGAAGCATCTCAAGAAAGCTGAGGAACTGATTGCCGCGGGAAACCATAAGGATGCAGTGACGGCTCTCGGACAGGCCCGACTTTATGCCAAGCCGCAGGACCAGAAGAAGATTGACGAGATGCTTGAGCAGCAGAAAAAGGCCATGAACCGGGGAAGCCTGTTCGAGCTGATGGAAGAATCGCCTGCACCGCAACAGCTTCGGTCACAACCACCGGCAGCAACGGCACAACAGTTGCAGCCTGCACCGCACTGTCCACCGCAATCCCAGGCATCAGGACCGGCGGGCGGACAAATTCCTGACGGGCAGCAGCAGACAATGTGGCCGCCACAGCAGCCTGCGCAAAGGCCGGCACCGCATCAGGCTCCCCCACAGCCGCAATACGCCGGACAACGGCCGATGAGCCGCCAGCTCCCTCCACAGCCTGCATACGCGGAACAACAGATTTCATACCGGCAGGAACAGGAGCAAAATCCCGAAGACCTCTATCCGTACTATCAGAGGGGACAGGAAGTCCCTACCTACCGCCCGGAAGATTATGAGGAATATCCCGATTTTCCGCAATCCATGTTAGAACCCAATGTTTCACATTATCAAAGCATTTAATATTATGGCATTAGAAATCAAGGGAATGACACGTTCATTCACATTCAAGAAAGGCAACGGTATGATCACACTCGATGACCCGAACACGTCGGACAGCCCCGAAATGGTCATGAACTACTACTCGAACTTCTATCCGGAACTGACCACGGCAACGGTGCACGGGCCGGTCATCAAGGAAGACAAGGCGGTGTATGAATTCAAAACTACCATCGGGATAAAAGGATAAAAGCAATGGGAAAGGACAATAAAAAACAGAAGAAATCATGTGTACCATTGGACGAACAGCAGGTGGAACGGCTTGCAAGGCTCATCATCGGACAGACCGTACGCAATATCCGTTACAGTACGGACAGGAAAGAAAGGATTACGGCACCGGGGGGTGCCGTTCCTCTTTTCTGAACGCCACGTTTCAGCCAAAACCTTTACCGAGTCTTGTCGTGGAAGATTCCGACGGGAAAAGGCATAATCTCATCACGCGGGAGAACTACGGATTTCTGCGTGACTCCTTCTTCAGATATGCCTATCTGATGGAGAAGGAGGCGGTACATACCCCGGGCCGGACGTTCGGGGAAGGGATCGCAAGGCTGCACGAGGAGATGGATGACCTTGTCGGTGAGGGGCTGAACGTCAATATTGAAGAGCAAGACGGACGGTTGCTGTTCAAGCTCTGGAAAGCCCATCATTGGGGAAAACTGACACTGTATTATTTCCCGATGAAATTCGTGGAGGCTCTCGGACCGGAATTGAGGCGTATCTCCATCACGTTCATCCATGAATTGATGAAGGCAAACGGAATACAGACCGTTCTAGACGAGGACGACACGGAATATATTCTGACCTGGATTTCAGAGGAAGTACCGGAAGAGGCCCCGGAGGAAAGGAAAAAACGGCTGAGGCTCCTGCACTCCTACGAGAACGGCAGAATAAAGAGGCTGCTCCAAAGGGTGGAACGCAAGTGCTACTACAAGAACCTGCCGAAGGCACTTGACAGGTATAAAGCTCGGAACGACTACGAACGGTCGCTGGTTTCCGCCATGAAGGAGGGGTTACAATTCCTGTCACCGAAACGCGGCATCATGGAATACTGCTACGATCCTTTTTATGAGGAGGAACCGGAGTTCCACCCCATGTACCTCTACCAACAGATACGTGTAATCTATGACAGTTACGATATGGTGACGGACTATCTCGTGAATTGTTACAATTCCCACAGTAGGGAGACTTACGACATCATACCGGTCACGACACTCGCCCTGTCTCCCGAAACGGGAGAGCTGTTCCGCATGGATGACTACCCGGAACGCTTTTTCAAATGGGCGGACAAATTCATCAACATAATAATTTGAACACTATGATGGAAACAAACGAACTTACAAGAACTTTGAAGACCCAGCTTATCCCCAAGGCGGCACTGATAGCCTACGCCTCGGAGGATGACAAGAATTTTTTTCTGGAGATACGGGACATAAACGATCGTGGAAACATGGCGGAAGGCAGGCCTATAACGCAGGAATTCATGAACGAGCTTGTAAAGGGATATTCGGAAAGGCATAGCAGCACGCCTTACGGAAAAGTACCGTCCAACCTAATCTATTGCGATTCACGCAAGGGCAGCGAGCGGTATGTATGGTACAATCCCCCGCATAAGCGGATGATGTTCTTCAGCTCCGACCTCAAAATAGAAAATGCGGAATACAACCTGCCGGGAGTGATTTACGAGGCGGGGGAACATGGGATGAGGATATATGCTTACAAGGATGACATGCCCGGCAAGGATACGCTGCTATATGTCGCGCCGTTCTTCAATGTGACCGGCTCCAGCGTATGCCTGGGCTCTGCCAATATAGACTTGCCAAAGAACCTGACATACGAAAGCCTGCTGCAATACTGGGAAAAGAAATTCTGGCTGACGGAGTTTTCGCACTTGGGAGGCAACGGAAATCCGACCCGGTCGAACCTTGTGCTAGTAACGAAAACGGCCAGGAACAAACCATTCGACCTCAAAGAGTTGAAACCGTTGAACAATATGAAACTTAAAGACATACTGACATGAAAAGAGTACATTATACCGACAGTTACCTGATGAGTCCGCAGCATCCGGTAACGGTAAACCTGATCGGAGCGGGAGGAACCGGGTCGCAGGTACTCACCTGCCTGGCACGTCTTGACACAGCTCTGAGGGGACTCGGACACCCGGGACTGTTCGTTACACTGTATGACCCCGACACCGTGACGGAAGCCAACATCGGTCGCCAGCTTTTCGGACCGTCCGACCTGGGACAGAACAAGGCACAATGCCTCGTCACCCGGATAAACAACTTTTTCGGGAATGACTGGAAGGCGCAAGCGGACATCTATCCGGCAGTATTGAAGGATACCAGACGGGACAACCTGGCCAATATCACGATTACCTGTACCGATAACATCAAGTCACGGATCGACTTGTGGAATCTGTTGAGGGCTTTGCCGCAACCGACATACTGCACTTACGAGACCCCCTTGTACTGGATGGATTTCGGAAACACGCAGACCACGGGGCAAGTCGTGCTGGGTACCGTACCGAAGAAAATCAAACAGCCGGCGTCCAAACTTTATGAAACCGTCAATTCGCTAAAAGTCATCACCCGCATGGTGAAATACGCGAGAGTGAAGGAAACCGATTCCGGCCCGAGTTGTTCGCTGGCTGAAGCGTTGGAAAGACAGGACCTGTTTATTAACTCCACACTGGCACAACTCGGATGCGGCATCCTATGGAAGATGTTCCGAAACGGAGTGATCGAGCATAACGGATTGTACCTGAATCTGGACACGATGAAAGTGAACCCGATAATCATATAGACAGGTCAGCAGTTATAAATTCTTTCGCTTGAATGGAAAGAGTTCAGGAAACAGCCTCTCCATTTTGAGTTTTCCATTTTCTATATGGCAAGATATTCTTTGCATTGGCTCTGACACTCCGTTTCAAGTCTTCACGCAATATACAGAACGCGGTCT
>ENA-UEQE01001432-UEQE01001432.1-human-gut-metagenome-genome-assembly--contig:-NODE-1432-length-19262-cov-5.308366_pt1 | contig 19262 bp, 13 predicted proteins | sample MGYA00242934_ERZ507935 | MGnify/ENA primary metagenome ERZ507935 (study PRJEB26167, sample SAMN06115423) | human gut metagenome | host: Homo sapiens | place: China:Anhui | collected 2015-03-30... | reverse complement strand
GCTCTCCGGATTTTCGCATTACTTTACTGGCACTTCACCTTACTTGTAAGGGATAACGCCGCCGTTATAATTGTCGTTGATGAACTGCTTGATCTCATCGGACTTCAGGGTATCTACCAGCGCCTTGATCTTAGGCAGATTCTCGTTGCCTTCCTTAACAGCGATTACATTTACATAAGTAGCGGCTGCTTCGGAATCATCGCTCTCATACAGCAGAGCATCGTCTGCAACAGTCAGGCCTGCTTCCATAGCATAGTTGCCGTTCAGGACACCGAAGGATACTTCCGGAAGGGTTCTGGGAACCTGTGCTGCTTCCAGCTCTACGAAGGTGATGTTGTGAGGGTTCTCAACGATATCCTTAGTAGTAGCAGTCAGACCCACACCATCCTTCAGGGTGATGTAACCGTTATCCTGTAACAGTAACAGAGCACGTGCCTCATTGGTGGTATCGTTGGGTACTGCGATAGTTGCATTGTCAATGTTGTCTAAGCTGGTCTCGGTTCCGGGATACAGTCCGAAGGGCTCGTAATGGATACCACCGGCATTTACCAGATGGGTACCTTTCTCCTCGTTGAAGCTCTCCAGATAAGGGATATGCTGGAAGTAGTTTGCATCGAAATCACCGGACTCTACTACTAAATTAGGCTGTACATAGTCATCAAAAATCTGAATCTCCAGAGTATAACCCTGCTCCGCTAACAGAGGCTTTGCTGCCTCCAGGATCTCTGCATGAGGTACTGCACTTGCAGCTACCTTGATAGTGGTATCGGTTTCAGCTACTTCCTTGCTTTCTGTTGCCTCGGTAGTCTGGGCAGTGGTTTCCTGGTTAGCTGTTGTTGCAGCTGCCTCGCTGGTCTGAGCAGCTGTTTCGTTGCTGCCGCAGCCGGTCAGTGCGCTCACGGACAATGCTGCAACTGCGATCAAAGCAATCACTTTCTTTTTCATAATACTTCTCCTCCTAAATCTTTTGGTAAAAAATTTTAGTCTATTGAATCAGATGCCTTACATCTGCCTCAATCTTTTCGTTTTCCCTAACGGGTTCTCTTATCCAATTTCTTGGAAATCGTCATTCCGATATATTGCAGCAGCTGTACCAACAGTACCAACAATACTACTGTCACCAGCATAATATCGGTCTGGTAACGATAATAACCGTATCGGATCGCAATATCACCGAGTCCGCCTCCACCTACGGCACCTGCCATAGCGGAGTAGCCTAAGATTGTTCCCAGTGCAATGGTCGCATTCACAAGCAATGAGGTTCTGGATTCTGCCAGCATAACCTTCCAGATGATCGTCCACAGGTTAGCTCCCATGCTCTGTGCTGCTTCAATCACTCCGTGATCTACCTCCAACAGAGAAGATTCCACCATTCTGGCAATGAACGGTGCCGCTGCCAGAGTCAGAGGAACGATGGTAGCCGTCGGACCGTAGCTCTTTCCTACAATGATACGGGTCAAAGGGATGATCATGATCAACAAAATCAAAAACGGAATGCTTCGCACAATGTTGACGATCACATCCAGAATCTTATAAATGATCTTGTTCGGACGCAGTCCCTTCGGTGCGGTAATCACCAAGGCAATTCCCATAGGAAGTCCGAGTACATACCCCATAAATGTGGAAACAAGGGTCATATACAAAGTAACAAAGGTGCCTTCCACCAGCATCATAATCGTTGCATTATCCCACATAGTCTTTCAGCTCCTCCACTTCCAGTTTTCTCTCCTGTAAATAATGGATCATCTTGTTCGCCGCCATTTCATCCTCCGGCAGCTGTAAGATCATCTGTCCATGGGCGATACCGCCGATGTCCTTGGTATCCGCTAACAGGATATTAACGGGAGCCTTGCACTCCAGCACCATATTGGCGATCACAGGTTCAAAAGAAGAATTCTCGGTGAAAACAATGCGGATGCAGCGTTTGCCGGACATTTCCTTTGCCTTGGGATCCACCATGAACACCAGCTTTCTTGCAGCTGCGGACTGGGGTCTGGAGAATACCTCCTCCACAGTACCATGCTCTGCCAGTTCTCCGGCATCGATAATGGCTACATGGGAACAGATCTCCTGTACCACAGCCATCTCATGAGTGATAATCACGATGGTGATGCCGTACTGTTTGTTGATGTCCTGTAATAATTTCAGAATCTCCTTGGTCGTCGTGGGATCCAGCGCACTGGTCGCCTCGTCACACAGCAGGATCTTCGGCGTATTGGCAAGAGCTCTTGCGATTGCCACACGCTGCTTCTGTCCACCGGAGAGCTGGGAAGGATAAGCGTCTGCCTTTTCCTTCAGTCCTACGATCTCGAGCAGTTCCATAGCGCGCTTTCTGGCCGCCTGCTTCTTCACACCCACGATCTCCATGGGGAAGCATACATTGTCCAGAACACTTCTCTGCATGAGCAGATTAAAATGCTGAAAGATCATCGCAATGCCTGTACGGACCTTACGAAGTTCTGCCTCAGTCAGTGTCGAAAGATCCTGATCTTCTACGACTACGGTTCCCGTGGTGGGCTTCTCCAGATAGTTCAGGCAGCGTACCAGGGTAGATTTTCCGGCACCACTCATACCGATGATGCCGTAGATGTCTCCCTTGTTGATATCCAGGCTGATACCCTTTAAGGCTTCTACCTGATTATCTTTACCAATAAAAGTTTTTGTTACATTCTTGATCTGAATGATCGGTTCCATAAGTTCCTCCATTCCAGGTTCGTGCTTTTAAGGGAAGAAAAGCGCAAATTCCTTGAATTCCTAGTACCATGCCATACATTCTAACACAAGAATGCAAGTCTGTCCAGTTCTGCAAATTTCGTCTTAAGCTTCTGCAAACATCGGGGTGGACAGGTATCTGTCACCGGAATCGGGAAGCAATGCTACGACTGTTTTGCCTGCATTTTCAGGGCGTTTTGCGATCTGTGCTGCGGCATACAGTGCCGCACCGGAGGTAATTCCTACCAGGATACCTTCCTTATGAGCGATGAGGCGGCCGGTGGTAAATGCCTGATCGGTAGTAACGGTAAAGATCTCATCATAAATGCCGGTATTCAGAACGGAAGGAACGAATCCTGCGCCGATACCCTGCAGCTTATGAGGTCCGGGCTGTCCGCCGGAAAGTACGGGAGAATCTGCAGGCTCTACTGCTACGATCTTCACACCCGGATTCTTGGATTTTAAATAAGTACCAATGCCGGTCACGGTTCCGCCGGTACCTACACCTGCTACGAAGATATCAACCTTGCCATCGGTGTCTTCCCAGATCTCAGGACCGGTGGTAGCTGCATGTGCGGCGGGGTTCGCGGGGTTATCAAACTGTCCGAGGATCACGGCTCCCGGGATGGACTTCTCCAGCTCTTCTGCCTTGGCGATAGCTCCCTTCATGCCCTTGGAGCCTTCGGTCAGTACCAGCTCTGCACCGTATGCCTTCAGGAGGTTACGGCGCTCCACACTCATGGTCTCGGGAAGAGTAAGAATGGTTCTGTAGCCCTTGGCTGCAGCAACACTTGCCAGGCCGATACCGGTGTTGCCGGAGGTGGGTTCGATGATGGTGGAACCTTCTTTTAAAATCCCCTTCTTCTCGGCATCTTCGATCATTGCCAGTGCGATTCTGTCCTTAACGCTTCCTGCGGGATTGAAGTACTCCAGCTTTGCCGGATTTGTATTCCATGTCATTTATACGCCGGGGCATACGAAAGGCGGATGCTGTTATTATGAAGAAAAGGAGAAGGCTTTATTTAGTGGAGATACCATTTTTATGGAATCGATTGGCAGAACGGATTTGCCGACCGGAAATACGGCACAGTTGTTAGATTCCGTGCGGAATAAAGTGCTTGTGCTGCCGGATTGCGCTATGTGCTCTATCTTTACATGACTTCTTTGGAGGATCCGACCAAAATGATTGCAGAGCCTGCCGGATATTTCATGGCCCCGGTCGATGAAGAACGCATAGGAGATGTTTCGAATGTTTTGTTTTCCAATGGTTGGATTGCCGATGAAGACGGGAAAGTGTACATATACTATGCTTCGTCCGATACGCGTATGCACGTTGCCGAATCGACAGTAGACCGTTTGGTGGATTATTGCTTGCATACGCCTGCCGACGGATTGCGTTCGATAGAATCGGTACGGACTATTATCGCTATGGTCGATCATAATAAAAAAATATTGAAATAAGATATCATGGAACACGTAAAATTAAGGGAAAAAATAGGGTATGGTCTGGGTGATGCCGCCTCTTCCATGTTTTGGAAGCTCTTCACCATGTATTTGTTATTTTTCTATACCGACGTGGTGGGAATCTCGGCAGCGGTAGTGGGAACCATGTTCTTGATTACCCGTATCTGGGATACATTCCTCGATCCTTTTATCGGGATTTTAGGTGATCGTACGCACTCTCGTTTCGGAAAATTCCGCCCTTATTTGTTATGGGGAGCCATACCTTTCGGGTTATGCGGCATATTGACTTTTTCGTCGTGGGGTGGAGATTCCGAAATATCGAAAATCGTATATGCTTATGTCACTTATACGCTCATGATGATGGTGTACTCGTTTGTCAATGTGCCATACGCTTCGTTGTTAGGGGTAATGTCGCCCGACCCGCAGACTCGTACATCATTGTCTTCATACCGAATGACTTTTGCATTCGGGGGGAGTATTTTGGTGTTGTTCCTGATAGAGCCGTTGGTCGATATATTCAGCAAAATGAAAATAGTCGACGGCGTTCCGTCACAGGCATTCGGTTGGCAAATGGCTGCCGTTGTTTTTGCCATATTGGCGGCTATTATGTTTTTCCTTACTTTTTCGTGGACAAAAGAACGGGTAAAGCCTATCAAAGAAGAGAAAACATCTTTGAAAGACGATGTGAAAGATTTGGCTACGAACAAACCGTGGTGGATTCTTTTGGTGGCCGGTATCATGGTTATCGGGTTTAATTCTTTACGAGACGGCTCGGCTGTCTATTATTTCAAATATTATGTAGAGGCCTCCGACACGTTCTCTTTTACCTTTATGAGTGCTTCGGTTACGCTCATCACCATTTATCTTGTTTTGGGACAAGCTGCTAACATATTGGGTATTATGTTGGTTCCTACGTTTACACGGTTGATGGGTAAAAAATATACTTTTTTGACGGCGACGGTAGGGGCTACCATATTCAGTATCCTATTCTATTTCTTACCCAAAGACGGTATTTATGGAATATTGGCGTTGCAAATCATCATTAGTATTTGTGCCGGTATTGTTTCTCCGTTGCTGTGGTCGATGTATGCCGATATATCGGATTACTCGGAATGGAAGACCGGGCGTCGGGCTACGGGCCTTATCTTTTCATCGTCGTCGATGTCTCAGAAATTGGGGTGGACATTGGGTGGCTCTTTGACCGGTTGGCTGTTGTTCTATTTCGGGTTCGAGGCCAATACGATACAATCAGAATCGGCATTGACCGGGATTTGTTTGATGATGAGTATATTCCCGGCCATAGCGACCGGAATATCGGCACTTTTTATTTCGAGGTATCCTTTGAGCGAAAAACGATTGTCCGAGATTTCTTCCGATTTGGAGAATCGCCGTGAGATTGCCGAACAAAATAAAATCTAATTATATAGATATAAGCGATGATGAACAGGGTATTTAGTTACGGATTGAGCATATTATCCGGTTGTATATTGGCGGCTTGCAGTACAAGTCCCGAGGCTCCGTATTCCTTAATGTGTGAATATTTGTCGGAACCGTTGGGAATCGATATGTCTTCGCCGAGATTGTCGTGGAAAATCCCCGTCGTGAAGACAGATTCGGTAAAGTCTTGTCGGGTATGGGTCTCTGCCGATAGTATGGCAGTGATAAACGGCTCTGGCCAATGTTGGGATAGCGGCGAGCTTCCGAGTGATATTCGCAGGATCGTTTACGCCGGCGATTCGCTGCAATCTTGGACTAAATATTATTGGAAAGTCGGATATAAAACGAAAAGAGAGAATCGCTTTGTTTGCTCACTGCTGTCGTCGTTCACCACAGGTATGATGTCTCCCCAAGAATGGGGCGATGCACGATGGATTAGCGATGGCCATGATAAGGATTATCGCCCGTCTCCTTATTTCCGAAAGGATTTCGAAGTGAGGAGAAACGTAAAACATGCTTATGCGGTTATCGCTGCTGCCGGTTTATATGAACTTTCTGTAAATGGTTCACGCATAGGGGACCATTTTTTGGATCCTATGTACACTCATTTCGACAAAAGGGTATTATCGGTTATGTATGATATAACGCCCAATTTGTCGGAGGGAGAGAACGTCATCGGGGTACAATTGGGAAACGGGTGGTATAATCATCAATCCACGGCAGTTTGGTTTTTCGATAAAGCCTCGTGGCGTAACCGCCCTGCATTTATTATGCAAGTACGAGTCGAGTATGCCGACGGAAGTATCGAAACTATATCGACCGATAGCAGCTGGGTAACGACCGACAGTCCTGTGATATTTAACAGCATTTATACGGCGGAACACTATGATGCACGGCAGGAAATCGAGGGTTGGAATACATCGGGAATCGATGTTTCACAATGGAAAAATGCTAAGGAAGTATCTGCTCCTACCCAGCGAATAGAGGCTCAATTAACTGTGCCGGTGAAGGAAATCGTCCGTCACGACGCTTCACGGTTTGTAAAAATAAACGATACTTGTTTTGTCTATCATTTCCCTGAGAATATGGCGGGAACGGTGGAACTTTCGGTAGAGGGGAAAGCGGGCATTGTTTTACGATTGAAACATGGGGAGATGCTGAATGAAGACGGTACGGTGAATTTAGCGAATATCGATTACCATTATCGTCCGACCGACGACAGTGACCCGTTTCAAACGGATATCGTCATATTGAGGGACGGGGAGACTCGATTTACTCCTAAGTTCAATTATAAGGGTTTCCAATATGTAGAGGTGACTTCGTCCGAACCGATAGCACTCGATGAAAATAGTATCGTAGCATTGAAGATGCACAGCGATGTGCCGGAGATAGGACGGTTTCGTTCCTCGTCCGATTTGTTGAACAAAATATGGACGGCCACCAATAATTCCTATTTGGATAATTTGTTCGGTTATCCTACGGATTGTCCGCAACGGGAGAAAAATGGTTGGACGGGCGATGCACACATTGCCATAGAGACGGCTTTGTATAATTTCGATGCGATTACGGTTTATGAGAAGTGGTTGCTCGATTTTATAGACGAGCAACGTGAAAACGGTGTTTATCCTTGTATCGTACCGACTTCGGTATGGGGATTCGATTGGGCGAATGGCGTGGATTGGACAAGCGCGTCGATCATTATCCCGTGGGAAATTTACCGTTTTTATGGTGATGAGACTCTTATGCGGCGTATGTATCCTTCGGCGAAGAAATATGTAGCTTATATCGAGTCTATTTCCAAAGATAACTTGACCGATTGGGGACTTGGCGATTGGATCCCGGTGAGAAGTAAAAGCGATGTGACTTTGACTACTTCTATTTATTATTATACCGATGTATCTATTATGGCGAAAGCTGCTAAACTCTTCGGTTATGTCGATGATGCGGTTTATTACGAAGCGCTTGCCGATAGGATAAAAGAATCGATCAACGACCGTTATTTGGACAGAGAGACCGGTCTTTATGCATCGGGTACTCAAACAGAGTTGGCTATGCCTCTTTATTGGAATATTGTTCCTGATGGATATAGGGAGAAAGTGGCAGAGCAGTTGAACCGCAGAGTCGTACAGGATTCGTGCCATATCGATGTAGGGTTGCTGGGTAGTAAAGCTCTCCTCGGAGCCTTATCTGATAACGGTTATCCCGAAACAGCCTATCGGGTGGCTACACAAGAAACATATCCTTCTTGGGGGTATTGGATAAAGAACGGGGCGACGACCTTACATGAAAATTGGCGAATCGATGTCGTTATCGATAATTCGTTGAATCATATCATGTTCGGTGAGATCGGGGCATGGTTGTATAAAACGTTGGGTGGTTTGAGAATCGATGAATCGAACCCGGCTTTCCGGCATGTTTCATTACGTCCGTATTTCCCCGAAAATTTGGACTATCTCGAAATCGAACATGAGACACCTTACGGTTGCATTTCGACTTCGTGGAAACGGGACGACGAGGGTAATATTCTTTATGAGTTCGATTTGCCCGAATGTGTGTCGGCGATGTTTACCCCGTTGGGAGACAATGTGACGTATAACGGCGATACGATCTTCTTTACGGGGAGTCATAAACTTAAATTAGAGACTGCAACACATTAATCTTTAATCGATATTTATATGAAAAAGGCTTTCTCGTTTTTGATATTGGTTTTCCTATGTGGAACGTTTTCTGCAAGGCTTTCGGCCGAACTTTCCATGCCTCACATCTTTGCCGACCACATGGTTTTACAGCGAAACGAGGCAATCAATTTATGGGGGAGTGCGAGCCCGAAAGAAAAAGTTACTGTCGAACTGAATGGGCAGAAGACGAGTGTCCGTGCCGATGCATCGGGTAAATGGTACGCAACTTTACGTCCTATGGAGGCCGGTGGCCCTTATACGTTAATCGTGAAAGGGAAAAAAGAACGCCTCGCTTTCGACGATGTTTTGCTGGGCGAAGTTTGGATATGTAGCGGGCAATCCAATATGGAGTTCCGTTTACATGCTGCGATGAATGCCGAAAAAGAGATTGCAGACGCCGAGAATTATTCTTTTTTGCGCTCGTTTAATGTGAAGCAAGAGATGTCGCATCGTCCGCTTTCCGATTTGCAGGGTGAGTGGAGAGTATGTGATTCGGGGAGTGCCGGTGATTTTTCGGCAGTAGGTTATTTCTTCGCCCGTGAGTTATACCGGAAATTGGGTGTTCCTATCGGTTTTATCAATACTTCGTGGGGTGGAACCGATATTGAAAGCTGGATGAGTATGGACGCTATCGACAAGTTCCCCAAGTACAAACGATTGCAAGATCGTATGCGTTCTTCGCAATTCGAGGAATACGTTCGCCGTAGCGATGAAAATCGAGCTAAATTTGTCGAATCGATGAAAGCCGAACCGGGTATTTCTGAAAAGTGGTATTTGCCTTCGTATTCCAAAGACGATTGGAAAGAAGTGAGTGTTCCCGGACTATGGTCCGAAGAAGGACTGGTCTCTCTCGATGGAGTGGTGTGGCAAACCTGTCGTTTTACATTGTCGGAGAATTATATAGGGAAAGAGGCGGTTTTGAGTTTGCATGTGATTGACGATGACGATATTACATGGATTAATGGACAAAAAATAGGAGAGACCGTCGGTTACGACGTGCGACGCCTATACAGTGTTCCTGCCGGTGTCTTGAAAGAATCGAATGAGATTACTTTAAAAATATCGGATTATAGAGGCGGTGGAGGTTTGTATGGCCCGGCGAATGAAATTTATTTGAAGGTCGGGGATAAGACTATTCCTTTATCCGGAAAATGGAAATATAAAATTTCAGCTTCAAATTCCGATTTCGATTTTGTAGAATATGGGCCTAATGCTTATCCCTCATTACTTTATAATGCTATGGTTAATCCTTTGGTGGGATTGAGTATGCAAGGAGTTATATGGTATCAGGGCGAAAATAATACCAATCGAGCCAAAGAGTATTACCACCTGTTCCCTGCTATGATTAATGATTGGAGAAAAAAATGGGGGAAAGACTTTCCATTTTATTGGGTTCAACTTGCTAATTATATGGATGCGGTTGAAGTCCCTTCGGAAAGTTTGTGGGCGCAAGTTCGTGAAGCCCAAACGCAAACACTTTCTTTACCTCATACCGGTCAGGCTGTAATTATCGATATAGGAGAAGCAAAAGACATTCACCCTAAAAATAAACAGGAGGTAGGACGTAGATTGGCTTTGCATGCCCTTCATAATGATTATGGATTTTCCGATGTGGTTTGTGAAAGTCCTATGCCTAAGACCGTTCGTCGGGTGCAAGACAAAATTGTCGTACAATTCGACAATGTAGCTGATGGGCTGATTGTAAAAAACAAATATGGATATTTAATGAGTTTCGCCGTTGCCGGAACCGACGGAGTATATAAATGGGTGCAGGCTAAGGTGGCAGGGAAAGATCGGGTTGTTCTTTCATGTCCCGATGTGATAGACCCGGTGTCGGTGCGGTATGCATGGGGCGATAATCCCGATGATGCCAATTTGTATAATTCGGTAGGACTTCCGGCTACACCTTTTGAAATCAAGATAGAATAATATTTCCGTTAGAAAACATGAAGGGCAATAGACATCTATCTATTGCCCTTGTTAATAGTCCTGTAATTATGTCTTAAATTTCGTCCGGCCAGGGACAAGGTTTCCCTGTTTTTTTAAAAGAGGGGCGTTGTCCGTTCGTTTGTCGTAAGAATTTGCCGAGCTCTTTGGATAACTTGTTTATTATTTGAGGATATAAAGCTGCCACGTTGTTATTCTCCTCTATATCGTTCGGTATGTCGTATAGTTCTTTTTCTCCGGTTTCGTAGAAGTAAATCATTTTCCAATTGTCTTTTCGAATGGTACAGGACGGTCCTATTCCCGGTCCTTTTTCTCCCCATATATTCGGACAATTCCAATAAAGGCTGCGTCCCTGCGAATGATTTTTGGTCTGTTTTAGCAGAGGAACAAAACTGATACCATCGATTTCTTGTGGAACATCGTAATCGTCGATACCGGCCATTTCGAGAATAGAAGGATAGAAATCTTCTATAATCAGATAGTCGTTGCACCGTGTGCCGGGTTGTACCGTGCCGGGCCAACGGACGATCATAGGTTCGCGTATTCCTCCTTCGTATGCAGAGCCCTTTCCACATTTTAACGGGAAATTTTGGGTATACAGAGGTTCGTCCCTCCAACCGCTTCCTGTCGCATATCCTCCATTGTCACTCATGAATATAACGATGGTATTGTCGGCTTCACCATTCTTTTCCAGCCAATCCATAATATCTCCTAGACTTTTGTCCATTCCTTCGATGAGCGAAGCATAAGCCGCTTCTTTGTCCGACAATCCTTTCTTTTTGTATTTGTCGTAGAAACGGACATCTTTGTCTATGGGAACATGAATGGCATAATGCGACATGTAGAGGTAAAACGGCTGATTGTATTTTTTAGCTTTATCGAGGGCTTTTAAGGCTTCTTGGGTGAGGGCTTCTGTCATAAATGTGCCTGTTCCCCAATATTTTTCCAATCCCGGGACAGAGAACAGCGATGTAGAATTGCCTGCTTCGTCGTATCCATAATTGCGCTCGCTCAGGTAAGTTGCCGGGCCACCGGCCGCATGTCCTGCAATGTTGGTCTCGAACCCGAAATGGTAGGGACTCTCTCCGGGAGTATCTATTGCACCCCAATGGGCTTTCCCGCAGTGGATCGTGTGGTAACCGTTGTCTTTTAACAATTGCACGAAAGAAGTAGCGATAAAGGTATTGTTTGTTCCATGAACTTGTGCTATGCCGTTGTAGTTCCAATCGGGAACTTCCAGAGTATTGCTGACGGCATCGGTTTTCGTGTTTTTCCGTAGAGTCCAATTCGTGACTCGATGGCGCGAGGCATTACACCCGGTCATCAAGCTGCATCGGGTGGGAGAACTTATACTGGAAGCATAGGCCTGAGTGAACATCATACCCTGCTGAGCCAATTTTTCCATATTAGGCGTTTCATAACGCTCGTTATACAGGGTTCTTTGGGTCCAAAAGGGGAGAGACGTATCTTGCCACCCCATATCGTCTACCAAAAATAAAATGATATTCGGACGATTATCGGGTACATGGCTTGTACCGTATGTATGCATTACCGAGGCTATGGGTATTAAACTTAGTGTCAATAATGATTTATTCATGGTTATTCATTTTGTAAATACAAAGATAGATAAAAAAGGAATTATTAAAAATGGCAGTTGTCATTCGGATTTATTTGAGGGTCGATTGGTTAAAGTGTCAGTATAGGATAAAAAAGATGTAGTATTTGCCTGAATCAAAAACTTCCTTTGTAAAAATTTTAGTAGAAAGGAATATACCATGAGAAAATTGCTATCATCTGTATTCTTATTTTTCGTATTGATTGCAAGTGCTAATGATAAGTTTTTAGTCAATGATTTTGAATCGGGGCTCGGTGGAGCCGGTAATGCATGGGGCGGGGTTTGCGAATGGATTGATAATCCTTTGAAAGATGTAAATAATTCTTCGTCGAAGGTTTTGAAGGTAAGTAGCAGTGAATTTGCAGCGACTTCGATTCCGTTTACCTTGCCTAATGGTAAGGTTTTGACGGACTATATGGGTGTGCGGTTACAATTGGCTGTTATCGATGCGTGTGGCGAGAATATACATTGGGTAGGGTGTGATTTGGGTGTACAAGATAATGTGGGAAATAAATGCTGGCCGGGTTCGGCTTCTTGGCAAACCGGTGAGTTAAATACATGGATAACGCTTGAATTCTGGTTGGACGAAACGATTCTTTCGGCTTGGCTTGCCGGTGAACATACAGATGAGTTGAGCTTATTGATGAAAGTAGGGCGTCAGAAATTTATCTATATTATAGACAATATCGAGCTGATTGAAAAGGCAGAGTATGTAGGGGACGGAACTCAAAATTATTTTGGAGTGAATTTATCGGGGGCAGAGTTCGGCGGTATTTATCCCGGGGTAGATGGTACTCATTATGGGTATCCAACGTATAAGGACCTCGATTATTTTAAGGGGAAGGGATTGAACCTTATCCGTTTTCCATTTCGTTGGGAACGTATCCAACGTGTAATGAACGGACCTTTGGATGCAACGGAGTTGTCTAAAATGAAAACTTTTGTTCAGGCTGCCGAGGATAGAGGTATGCCTGTAATTCTCGATCTACATAACTTTGCTCGTTATTCGTTCGATGGTGGGAAAACCTATACGTTAATAGGGGAGTCGTCCAACCTTACTGCCGAACATTTGGCCGATGTGTGGAGAAAATTGGCGCAGGAGTTCAAGGATTATAATAATATTTGGGGATACGATATTATGAACGAGCCTTATTCTATGCATCCTTCGGCTCCCTGGGTGAATATAGCTCAGGTAGTTATCGATGCTATTCGAGAAGTAGATACGGAAACTCCTATTATCGTATGCGGCGATTCATTCAGTTCTGCACGTTTTTGGGTCGAGTATAGCGATAATCTTAGGACATTGGTAGATCCGTCGGATAATCTCATATTTCAGGCACATCTTTATTTTGATAAGGATTATTCCGGTCAATATTTAAATTCTTATGATGCCGATGGTATTACAGCTAATACGGGTGTTGAGCGTGCAAAGTATTTCGTGGAGTGGTTGAAACGATATAATAAGCGAGGGTTGTTGGGTGAATATGGAGTTCCCGACGATGATCCTCGTTGGTTGGAGACACTGGAAAATCTGTTGATCTATTTGCGGGATAACGGTGTGCCGGGAACCTATTGGTCGGCAGGTCCTCGTTGGGGTGATTATAAATTGGCTGTACAGCCTTCTAATAATTATACCGTGGATCGTCCGCAGATGTCTGTTTTGGAAAAATATACGGTTACTGCCGGAAATGAATCTGGAATCGAAGAACGTGCGGATATATCGGGAAGCGGATTGAAAGTCTCCTGTATGGGTAGGGAGATTATATTGAAGAGTGAAAAGCCTTGTGAAGTAAGTGTGTGGAATCTATCGGGAGTATTGGTACATAAAGTATCGGTATTGCCAAATTCGCCTGTTTATTTAACTCTTTTACCGGGATTTTATATGGTGGAACATATAAAAATTGTCGTTAATTAACAGCTTGTTATCTTGTAATAAATATAATTGTTAAAAATGATAATATAGTATTAGTCTTAGATAAAAGAGTACCACACTTTTCTCTTTTATAATTCTGTTACGTCGAATGTTTATTTTAATTTTACCTATGAAATAGAACTGTAATTCTATGGATATAAAAATGTTTAACTTAAATAGTAGATAACATGAAAAAAACATTATCTCTTTTGTGTGCTGCTTGTATAGCAGTAGGTATGCAGGCTCAAACCTATATGGTAAACGATTTTGAGTCTGGGTTGAATGGTGCGAATGCTGCATGGGGCGGTACAGCCGAGTTAATAGACAATCCTTGTTCTTCGAGCGATAACTCGTCGACAAAAGTGTTGAAAGTAGTCAGTACCGAATTTGCCAATGTGGCTATTCCATTGAACTTGCCGGAAGGAAAGACATTGGCCGATTATACAGGTGTTCGTTTACAACTTGCTGTGTTGGAAGGGTCGGAAAATATCACATGGGTTGGTAATGAATTAGGATTGGTTGATAATGATACCCAAGAGAAAACTTTTCAAGTAGCTCAGAATTCATGGGGAGACGCTACGTATAATACTTGGATGTCGCTCGATTTCAATTTTGATGAAACAATTTTGGCTACTTATTTGGACGGTAATCATGCTAGTACAAGTTTGTTGATTAAGGTGGGGCGTCAAGCGTTCAATTATGCCATTGATAATATTCGTTTAATCGAGAAAGAACAAGTTGCCGATCCCAATACTATCTTTACTTTCGAGACTATGGATTTAGGTACGACTCCTCGTTGTGGAATGCCGTGGTCGGGGTCTTGCGAAGTGGCCGAGAATCCTTACACGACCGGTATCAATACGTCATCGAAGGCTTTAAAGGTGAATGGAGGCGAATGTTCTCCCGTTACGTTTACAGAGGCTCTTCCTGCTGGTAAAACGTGGAATGATTATTCTGGAATCAAGTTGCAAGTCTGCTTTTTGGAAAGTGGCTTCGAGTGGTGTCCTATTGAGATGGGTGTTCGTACCGATGGTGGCTCACACATCAAGTTCGGTTATACGGTTGATGCAAGTACCGGACAAGAAGGCGCTGGTATCGGCGATTATACTCCGGGCGAGTGGTTGGACGTAGAATTGAAAATTGATCCGGCTATGATTACCGATGAGGCTAAATCTGTCAGAACCATGTATCTTCGTTTGATGAAGTCCGACTTATCGTATTTGTATGACAATTTGGTCTTGATCCCCAGCTCTTCGACTGGTGCTGTTTCGGAGGTGGTAACCGATGATGTGAAAGTTTACGGAGCCAATGGTTGTATCAATGTAGATTTGCAAAAAGATATGCAGGTGACTGTGTATAGTGTAGATGGAAGAATCGTTTCCTCGCAAATGTTGTCGAGCGGTCGTCATACGGTAGAAGTACCCAAAGGTATTTATATTGTTAATCGTACAAAAGTTGCTGTATTCTAATAGGTGGAATAGATAGTGTGTTTATGAAGTGGGGGCGGCTGTATGCTGCTCCCTCTTTTTTTGTGTCGTAAGCGAGAGGATTAAAGTCTCCTCTGCTGTGTCGCGGAGCAATATAGTGAAGTTCATATAGGTTGGAGGAGAGGGAGTAAGAAAAGGTAATAAGGTACACCCGCTAAGGAAAAACGCTTTTAATAGGGTCGAGAGGGCACTTGCCGGCGGAAGAAATAGGGCGAGGTTTTGTTTGAACATGGTGAGTCCCACAGCTCTTTTCTCCTGTCTTGTTCCGTAGCATTACGGGGTGTTTGGGGAAGTCCTCTCGGAGTAAAAGGATTAATCCTTACAGTCAAAAAATTTATGGAATCTTTCCAATCCTCTATCTTCGATGAAGAATCGAAGCGGGGGGAGAAGGAGAAATACAATCCATTTCATTCATTAAAATTTAGGTCTATTCCCACTAAATTTCTGCTGAGTCGTTTGTCCTTCCCGCGGTTGGGAAGAAAATATATCATTATACAATACATAGGAGAAGTGGAAATACTCTACCTCAAATAGGGGAGGTGTTACGTAGTGACGAAGGGGGTAAAAGAAATGATATAAGCAAATAGGAAGTGAAGTACAGAATCTCAATACAAAAAAATTGCTCAGAGCCATGTGGCTCCGAGCAATTCGCTGTGAAAACAAAAATCTAAATTGGAGAATTGATTATAAAATGATCTTTTGGCCGTTTACGATATAAACTCCGTAAGGAATGTCGTTAACAATGGTTTTTCCGGCTTCTACTTTTTGCATGAGAACCATTTGTCCGGTTATGTTGTACACTGCTATTTCGGTGGGTTCATTCGAGATGATAACCAGATTCCCGTCGGCGGTGTAGATTTTTGAACCGGTTACGGTTTCGTTGTCGATTGCAGTAGGCAGTTTGGCCGGTAAATCGAAGGAATCGGGAGCATCCGTACTCCCTTGTTTACATATAACATAACATTCAAAAGGAGCGATATCGCGGCTGTTGTTAACAAATGAACTTCCGGTATTATTGATTGCATATATTCCCTCGGTAGCCGATACGGTTTGCAAAGTTGCTATCATGTCAAAATCTTTTCCTTCGACGGCATTAAATACCGGAGTTGCTGTAATCTCGGCATTAGAAGCACTGAATGTAACGTCTCCGATGATGTTGATGTGTTCGTCTAACTCGGAAGAATTCGGGAAACAAATGATATACGGAGTATTGGCAGAGAATGTTTGTGTAGCTGCAAAACCTTCGGTTGTAAGTTCTCTGAGCCAGAACGGATTCTTGGAAGTATCGTATTCACCTTCTGCATTATAAGCACTGAGTTCTACTTGTTCTCCCGCTTTATTTCGAGCTTGGATTGTCGAAACATCGAAGGGTAAAACAATCCCTCGCCAGCCGGTTGTCTCTTGTGCATTTGTCGTCAGACTTTCTTCGATCGTGCGGGTATAACTGATGGCATCGGCATGAAATGCAGTGGGGGCTTCGAAAGGCATTGCATCGGTCAACACGATTTTTTTAGCGGTCCCATTAATAACTACGTTGTTATTTTCGACTTGGGCAGAAGCCGGTGCATAGACCAAGCAGTTGGGATTTGCTGCAACGGGGACTTCGAAATATTCGATAACTCCGGTCATATCGATAGATGTGACTTTTTCGTTCGAAGCAAATAACGCTTGTATTTCCAGAGCATCAGGTGTTGACCCCGATATGGTTATCTTTTTAGCTGTCGCTAATAGATCGGTAGTCTCCGGTGAAACTTCCTCATTGTCGGCTGTGATATTCGCCAAAGGAACGATTGTGTTCATGATCCCATAAATGCTAGATTCTTTATAAACCGAGATCGACGTAAAAGGAACTTTGAGTGTACAGTTTTCGGGTTTGAAAGCTCCGGTAAAAGGGGAGTCGCCGTTACCAGTAGCTGTAACCGGTGGAGTGAGCGATTTACATTCGATTGTCGACAAAGAGCGGCAGTCGTAAAATGTCCCCGGTGAAATCGATTGAATGGTTTTGGGGAAAGCAATAGCTTTCAACGCATGACAGTTCGCGAAAATCCAATCTCCGTCTATTTTTTCAAGGGTGCTGGGTAGGGTAACACTTTCCAAAGTGGAACAGCCGTAGAATGTACCTCCGGGGAGGATTGTTATCCCTTCGGGAATGCTGATAGAGGTTAGTTTCTTACAGTTATAAAATACACCGGTTCCCAAAGATTCGGCGATGGCCGGCATATTTATTTCTTCTAAGTTTGTACACCCGCTGAAAACATCGTTCCCGAATCGACGTACAGTTTCCGGTAGAACGACTTTTTTCAGAGTAGAGCAACCGAAAAATGCGTGATAGGCGACTTCAACAGCTTCTTTCGGTAAGATAACGGTTTCGATGACTGTATTGCTTAGGAACATTTCTTTGGGAAAAACATTTTCGACGGTTTTCATTCCGTTTAAATAAGCTTCGCCACCCGACACGATTTTACTATTCAGCATATCGAGATATTTCAAAGAAGGAAGTTCTCGAATTGTTTTTATGTCCGAGCTATTTAAATCGCCTTGTAAAATAAGTGTTGTGATTGTATCGGTTGTGGCAGGAAGCAGAGAGGATAGAGTCCCGGCAACGTCTACTCGGATAACCCCTTCGGGTACATCGGGTTGAGGTTCTCCTTTTTCAGCGACTATTCGCATGGCGTTGATATAGGAAAATCCCGAAGTGTTGTTACTGCTTTTACCGATAGTCAATACAACGACTCCTTGTGCCGTGGGTTTTATGCCCTTTACGGTAGCGACCGACGAAGTGTTGGAGGCTGCGTCGATGGTCGCACTTCCGCTATTTTCTCCCGCATAGGTATAGGTTGTTTCTCTGTTTCCATCGCCTGCCCGAGAACCGAAAGTTTGGAAAGAATAAGTTGCAGTCGGATTTAAGCCAGATATTGTCAAAACAGGATTTTCTCCATTGGAACTGAAATTACTTGTCGAAATGGCTGTGTTCATGTCCCAAATAGTGGAGTTACTGCCGTTGTTGGCCGCATGGGTAAAACCGGTAGTAATTTCTATCGAAACGGTCGTTGCGTTTCCAGTGGAATCATTCAGCATGTCGACTCTATATCCGCTGGCTTGGTTGTTAACATTATTCCAGCTATCGAGTCCGGCTTCGGCAGGACCGAAGTTAATATAGATGGGAGTCGTAGATATTTCTACCGGGGTACTCCCTGCTATTTCGGGGATATTGGCATTTTTGACGATATTAAATAAAATGTCATGAGCGGCATCATTCAAATGCACACCGTCACCAGAATCGTATTCGGGGCGTATAAAGCTATATCCGTCTTCGGTCGCTATGGGAGTGTAGAAGTCGAGTGCGTATTCGCCATATTTATTCAATATACTATCTGTCAGTTCTTTGAATTGATCTCTTGCTGCTTGCTTCCAAATGTCGGGTTGATGTTCTTCGTTGTATGGACCATCATACTTTTCCCCGAAATTATGGGGCTGTGAAGTGGTAATCCAAACTTTTACACCAGCAGCTTTCGCCAAATCTATGATAGTGGCGAAATGTTTCATTTGCGTAGCGACAGGAATACCGTTCGATACATCGTTGGTGGGCATGTTGATAATGATAGCGTTCGGCGACAGGCTGAGCGCTTTGGTAATATTTCTTTCTGTATCGACTTCGAGAATATGGTTTCCCGTGTTGTAGGGATCGGTTCCGGTCGGCATGATCGCACATGTGGTATAACCACCTTTGGCCAGATTGGTAACCGTGTTGGTAGGGTCTATCGATTGCAGGTAGGTGCGATACTGATTTACCCAAGCTCTATTGGAGTCGGAGACGCCCGCTCCGGCTGCTGTCGATGAGCCTAATACGACAATTCTGGTTCCTGCATCAGCAAAAAACATAAAGCAAGAAACCAGTAAGAAGCATAATGTACTGAGGATTGTTTTTTTCATATCCGTCTTCATGGTCTTATTCACAATTTATAATAATGGACAAAATAATGGCAGCCACCGTTACTAACAGCGCACCA
>ENA-UEQE01001431-UEQE01001431.1-human-gut-metagenome-genome-assembly--contig:-NODE-1431-length-19273-cov-6.871015_pt1 | contig 19273 bp, 28 predicted proteins | sample MGYA00242934_ERZ507935 | MGnify/ENA primary metagenome ERZ507935 (study PRJEB26167, sample SAMN06115423) | human gut metagenome | host: Homo sapiens | place: China:Anhui | collected 2015-03-30... | reverse complement strand
AAATTGCACAGCGCGCTCATGGAACTCAAAAAATATCAAGAAGCCGACAAGGACGGTCGGCTGGTGGTGCTGCCGTGCAAGGTGGGCGATAAATTATACAGAGTGTTTTACGGAGAAATCTTCGAGCACCGAGTTGGGAGCATGAAATACTTCGCAATACAGGGAAAGTGGGACATTGAAACGTACCCGTTCTGCCCATGCGTGGAAAGTTCCATAGGGAAAACGATTTTTTTGACCCGCGAGGAGGCGGAGAAAGCATTGGAGGCGATGAAGGATGGACGTTGAAAAGAAAAGGGATGAACTGCTTGCGATTCTCGCGGAATTGGATGCCGAGATCCAAACCCTAAGTAATCGCATTGCAAAAGCGCGTGAGGACTTGGCGAACGTTTACACGGTGGACGATGTGAAACGATTTGGCGAGAACTGTGACCTTGAGAAGGGTTTAAAGCACATTCAACTGTTTTAGGAGGGACTGGCAATGGATGAATACATTAAGCGGGAAGCATTGGTGCATAGGCTAAAAAGTCCGTATTTGTTTAATATTACCCAAAGAATTTTTGATATTATATCGGAAATTCCAGCCGCCGACGTGGCCCCGGTGGTGCGGTGTAAAAACTGCAAATGGTTTGCGGATAACAACGATGGAGAGTGGTATGGATGTCAAATGTTTCATGTAGTTCTGATTACCCCAGAGAACGCACCAAAACCTAACGATTTTTGCAGTTACGGCGAGAGAAAGGACGGAGGTGCTGACAATGGCTAAAACATCAGGAATGCAGGCGTATGCGGAGCGGTACGCCGAGGTTAAGGCGCAGGCGGCGCAGATGCTTGTCTGCCAATATATGCAGGACACACTCCAACTGGCACTGCACCAGACGGAGGGCTGGGGCTATGATCGCATTGTACGGCTGTGCAAGGCGTGGCAGCACATCCGGGACGAGTACAGACCGGCTATCAATCCCAGCAACCCGGAAGCGGATGTCATGCAGGAGCACATGGACCGGGTTCTGGCGCAGATCATCAGCGGCAAGCAAGAGCTGATACCGTTTGCGGAGCGTTATCCAGAGCTTAAAAAAGTGAGATATGGGAGGTAAAATATGCAGCCTGACAAAATGGAGCCTTACAAAATTGTCTTAGAGCCGGTGGAGATCGACCGCGTGCCGTATATGGGATTGCCGGAGTGCAAGGAGTGTCCGGAGAAAAGCACAACGGTCATTGAGCATCGGTTGTATGGTAATTCTGGCTGTGTGGCAGTCGATACCCATTTGGAGTGTGTCAAGCTGGACCTTTGCAAAAATGTCAAGCGGCATTTGGCGGCAACGATGTATGCCAATGAGTGAGCCGTATGTATGCGTCCGGCAGCGGGCGGGGCCGTTGGTCAAGGCTCTGGTGACGGACAACTACGGATATTTCCGTCGCTACGGGCCGGGAGCGGTGCGGGGCCGGTGCGGACCGGCCTTCAGCCGCACCAGCCTTGACAAGCTGGAGCTGCGTCTTGCTCTTTTTGGCTATGACGGTATTTTTTTCACGCTGACCTTTGACGATGACCATCTTCCGTCTGACCGTGCCGGGGCAGAGCGCGTGTGGGACGCTTTTCTCAAGCGGCTCCGACGGTGGAAACGCGGACCTGTGGATTTTTACGTTTACCGCATTGAGGGCCTGCACGGAGACCACAGACTCCACATTCACACATTTTTGCGGAACGCGGATTTCCCGCCGGCAGTGGTGCAATTTCTTTGGCGCAAGTGGGGCGCGGCCTACGATGTGCCGTGGACGCGGGAGCGGGTGCTCTCCGAGCAGGGCTACCGTGGGCTGGCGATCTATTTTACCAAAGAGGTCCCGGAGGTGGGCCGCCACCCGTGGGGCTGCTCCCGTGCGCTGAGTAAGTACATCCCGCCTCCGGAGGTGACCACCTGCAAGAGCGGCATGGTGCGGCTGCCCAAGGGCGCCACACCGCTGCCCATGCAGGGCCGGGACAGGCCAAAACTGGAGGGCTGGGGGTTGTACGGCTACAGCCGGTATCTGCTGCCGGGGAAATAGTGCTTTTATTTTAATAACAAGGATTAGATATACTTCTATCGGTAGAATCGCGATCCTCTTGAAACCTACGGAATATTTGCGGACAAGGGCCGGGAAATGGAGGAAAAGGTATTGCAAACACTCAAAAAAGGTGATAGACTTGCCATAAAGGACGGATTGATTGTTTGCCCTGTTTGCAGACAGAAAACAAACCAGACGATCTTTCCGGAGACCACGGCGGATTTCTTCCCGCTTTGGTGCCGAAGGTGCAAGTCAGTCCATCTCGTCAAGATTGCAAGTGGCCAGTGCTACATGATTAGCCGGTGCCGATGAGCTCCCGTGTGTTGGGGGTACATCGGCACCGGTTTTTGTTTTGCGCTGATTTGGCCTGTGCTTGTTTAGCCGGTGCCGATACTCAGCCCTTTGGGGCGGGTGTTGGCACTGGCTTTTGCTTTGCACGGAGGTGATAGCCCGTGGGGCAAACGGCTGGGGCCGGCATATCCGGCGCGAGGATGGCTGAGCTGGCGGCGCTGCTGGCGGCGGGACAGGAGTACAAGTTTTACTCGTGGCCGGAGTGGCGCAGCCTGCGGGCGGAGGTGCTGCGGCTGGACCACTACGAGTGCCAGCACTGCAAGGCGGCAGGGCGGTACAGCCGGGGGTACATCGTGCATCACGTTAAGCACTTGCGGGAGCGGCCAGACTTGGCTTTGAGCGTGGTTGACCCGGACACCGGGGCGCGCCAGCTTGAGACGCTGTGCAAACACTGCCACGAGCTGGAGCATCCGGAGAGCCAGCGGCAATTTCAGCCGCAAGCGCCGCCAATTACGGCGGAGCGGTGGGATTAGCCCCCCCCTCGGAAAAACGGCTTTGTTTTCTTTGGCGCTAATCGGGTGGGTCCAAGACAAAAGGGCGAAAGTTGGGCGTGCGCGCTGCCGCAATGCGCGGGTGGCGCGTGCGCGGCAAGGATTTTAACCAAGCCGACAGCACAGAGTGACAGAAAACGCTGATGGGTGTCAAAACCGAAAAAAGGCAAACGCGAAAAATCCGGGGCATCACCCGGCCTCCGGGCCGGCTCCATTTTCCTTTCCTCACCGCCCGAGCCCCCGCGTGTCGGGGGCCGGGTGATGCCCCGGAGATCATTGCCATACTTGCGTACCATGTTTGGCTCGGGGAGAGACGGACACGCAAAATGGCGATGCCCACAACGTGGAGGTCCGAATCGGACCACGGATAATAAGCCGGTGTGCACGGCGGCGCTTGCGCCGCGGCGGGCTTGATCCTCCTGCGGCGGCTCTTGAGGCGGGGCAGCTGCGAGAGCCGCCGTGTGCACCGGACGGAAAGGGGAACAACCATGCCGAAGAAAACGGACTGGCGGAAAACCAAAAAGTACGCGGCGCTGAAAAACTCCATGCTGGAAAATCTGGAGACGCGGGGACTGCTGGAAAAAGCCTACACCGACAAGGTGGACGAGTATCTGGATTTCTGGGTGCGGCGGCAGGAACTGCAGGCAGACGTTGCCGAGCGGGGACTGACTGTAATTGATGACCGAGGCCGCATTGCAGAAAACCGCAGCGTATCGCTGGAAGTGCAGGTGGCCCGGCAAATGCTGGCGGTATGGACAGCGCTTGGCTTTAAAGATGCGGCGGCCAAATCCTCCGATGTGCCGGGAGGCGTGGACGATGAGCTGTGAGCTGCCCCGAGAGGTGCTGAATTACCTTGAGGCTGTGGAGGCGGACAAGCCACGGGCCTGCCGGGAACAGCACGCGCTGGCGGCGCATATCCGGCAGTGCTTCGCGGCGGAGGACCTCCGGGTGGACACCGAGCAGCTGCGGCACTATCTGGGCCTTGCAAGGTATTTCCCCTACAAACGGCTTTTCCCGTGGCAGGAATTTTTGACCGCGCTCTGGAATTGCACCTACACGGCAGAAGGGCGGCCCCGGTGGAAAACGCTTTTCTGCATGGTGGGGCGGGGCGCGGGCAAAGACGGGTATATCGCGTTTGACTCCATGTGCTCCGTGTCCCCCTATAACCCGGTGGGGCACTACAACGTGGACATATGCGCCAACAACGAGGAGCAGGCCATGACACCGGTGCTTGACTTGGTGGCGGCGCTGGAAAGCCCCGCCCACGAGGGAAAGCTGAAGCGGTATTACTACCACACAAAGGAATTGGCGCAAGGGCGGGCCAACAAGGGCGTTATTAAAGGCCGAACCAATAACCCCAAGGGGCGGGACGGTATGCGCTCCGGCAAGGTCATTTTTAACGAGGTCCACCAATTTGAGAATTATGCCAATATCAAGGTTTTTGTCACCGGGCAGGGCAAGGTGGCCCAGCCCAGGGTGGGTATCTTTACATCTAACGGTGAGGTCAATGACGGGCCGCTGGACGATTATCTGGCCCGGGGGCGGCGCATCCTCTTTGAGAACGAGCCGGATAACGGATTTTTGCCGTTTATCTGCTGCCTTGAAACAAGGGAGCAGGTGCATGACCCGGACAACTGGTACATGGCCAACCCGTCTCTCTATTTTCTGCCGGACTTAAAGCAGGAGACTGCGGACGAGTACCGGGACTGGGTAGAGCACCCGGAGCAAAACGGCGATTTTTTGACAAAGCGCATGGGCCTCCGGGCGGGCTATCAGGAGATCAGCGTGACGGATTACGAAAAAATATTGAAAACAAACCGGCCGCTGCCGGATATGCAGGGATGGACCTGCACGGTGGGGCTGGACTACGCAGAGCTGAGCGATTGGGCGGGCGTCAACCTCCATTTCCGGCGGGGGGCCGACCGGTATGATATCAACCACGCATGGGTGTGCCGCCAATCCAAGACGCTGCCGAGGGTCAAGGCTCCATGGCAAACATGGGCAGAGGAGGGACACCTGACAGTGGTGGACGATGTGAGCATCAGCCCCGACCTGATCGCGGCCTATATCCAGAGCGCCGCCCAAAAGTACAACATCAAGGCGCTGGCAATGGACCACTACCGCTGGACGCTGGTTGCAGAAAGTATGCGGGCTATCGGCTTTGATGCGGCGGATAAAAGCCGGGTAAAGCTGGTGCGGCCCTCGGACATTATGCAGGTGGAGCCGGTCATACAGGAGTGCTTTGACCGGGAGCTATTTTGCTGGGGCAACAACCCGTGCCTCAGGTGGGCGGTCAACAACACCAAGCGGGTGCGGAGCTCGCGAAAGCTGGGCGTGGACACCGGCAATTTCATCTACGCAAAGATTGAGGCAAAAAGCCGAAAGACAGACCCCTTTATGGCGCTGGCGGCCAGCATGACCATTGAGCCGCTGCTGGGCACCGGCACGCCGCTGGCGGCGCCGATGATGGGGGCCATCAGACTATGACGGTCCGAATCGGACCGCAGAGGAGAAGCACCACATGAACACGGCCTACAACATGGACTGCATGGAATATATGCGGACGCTGCCAAACAAAGCGTTTGATTTGGCTGTGGTAGACCCGCCATACGGGATATCAATTACGGAGAGCGGCGTCTTAAAAAAGTACAACGCAAACAAAAACAAATGGGATGCCAACGCCCCGAGCGAAAAATACTTTGCCGAATTACAAAGAGTTAGTAAAAACCAAGTAATTTGGGGGGGGTAATTATTTCCCGCTTCCACCGTGCAAATGCTTTTTGATATGGGACAAAAATATGCCGGAAAATTTTTCTTTTGCATCTTGCGAGTTTGCGTGGACATCGTTTGGCACACCGGCAAAAACGTTTTATTTTGCGCCGCAAAGAATGACAAACGAGCGCATCCACCCGACGCAAAAACCGGTGGCGTTGTATACGTGGATTTTTAACAGATACGCCAAGCCGGGAGACAAAATCCTTGATACACATTTAGGCAGCGGGAGCAGCCGCATCGCGGCCTATGATATGGGGCTTGACTTTGTGGGCTGCGAGCTGGACCCGGATTATTTTGCGGCGCAGGAAAAACGGTTTGCAGACTACACAGCGCAGATGCGGATCGAGATGTAGCGCCGGAGAGGGGAGACCATGGGACTAAAATTTTGGGAATGGCTGCGGGGAAAAAGCGGGGCGGAGACCACGGCAGAGGTCACGTGCCAAGAGCTTTTTGACGCGGCGGCGGACCTGCAAATACGACAGCTATGCTTTTGGACCTGCGCCAATATGGTGGCCAACGCCATCGGACGGTGCGAGGTGCGGGTATTCCGGGGCGGCGAAGAAACGCAGGACCGCGAGTATTACATGTGGAACTACGAGCCGAACCTGAATGAAAACAGCACGATGTTCTGGCACAAAGCTGTTGGCAAGCTCTACACGGACAATGAGGCGCTGATCGTATCGAGCAGGCGGCGGGATACCGGGACGGACGCCGTGCTGGTGGCGGACAGCTGGCAGCAAAGCACCCACTGGGCCGTGCGGATGAACGAGTACACCGGAGTAACGGTGGGGGACACCGCCTACGATAAGACGTTCCGGGAAAGCGAAATTTTACACCTGAAGCTCCACCACAACGCCATGCGGCCGGTGATCGACGGGCTGTATGCCTCCTATTGCAGGCTGGCAAGAGCAGCCATGCGCGCTTACCAATGGGACCGGGGGCAGCACTGGAAAGTCCATGTCAACCAGATCGCGGCGGGCACGCAGGACTTTGAGGCAAAATTTGCAAAGATGATCGCCGAACAGATCAAGCCGTTTTTTGACAGCGACGCGGCGGTGCTGCCGGAATTTGACGGGTACAGCTACGAGCGCTCCGATGGCGGCAGCAGCAAAAGCGGAGACAGCCGGGACATCCGCAATCTCATTGAGGACATTTTTGATTTTACGGCAAGGGGCTTTCTTATTCCGGCGGTGCTGGTCAACGGCACCGTGCAGGGGACTGCGGACGCCAACAGCCGCTTTTTGACACAGTGTATCGACCCCATCTGCGACCAGCTGCAAGAGGAAATCACACGCAAGCGCTACGGCTATGACGGGTGGAAGCAGGGCAATTTTGTCCGGGTGGACTCCTCCGCCATTCTCCACTTTGACATTTTTGCCAACGCGGCCAATGTGGAAAAGCTGGTAGGCAGCGGCGCCTTTAGCGTCAACGATGTGCTGCGGGCCACCAATCAGGCGGCCATCGGCGAGGACTGGGCCAACGAGCACTTTTTGACCCTTAACATCGCAAAAATACAAGAGGCCGCCCAGCAGCTTGGCGGCGAGAAAGGAGCAGGCAATGAGTAATCAGCCGGACAGACGGATGTGGGAGTTGAAGCAGCGGGCGGAGGACGCCGGAACGCTGGAGCTCTACATCTACGGCGACGTGGAGGGAGACAGCCAGAATTTTTGGACGGGCGAGGTCATCCGCAGCGAGACCAGCGCCAAGGCGCTGCGGGACGCGCTGGCAGAATACCCGGACGCCAAGGAAATCGCCATCTACATCAACAGCTACGGCGGAAGCGTTGTAGAGGGCACGGCCATCTATAACCAGCTTAAGCGGCACAGCGCTCACAAAACGGTATATGTGGACGGGTTTGCCTGCTCCGTTGCGTCGGTCATCGCCATGGCGGGAGACACGGTGATCATGCCCCGGAACACCATGATGATGATCCACAACATGAGCATGGGCATTTACGGCAATGCAGCAGAGCTGCGGAAAGCTGCGGACGATCTGGACGCCATCAATGAGGCGGGCATGGCGGCGTACCTCCAAAAAGCCGGAAACAAGCTGGACGCCGGAAAGCTCAAGGAAATGTATGACGCCGAAACGTGGCTGACCGCCGCGCAGTGCATGGAGCTGGGATTGGCCGACCAGTACGCGGACAAGGATGCGGACATGAGCAAGGCGGCGGACATTGTGCAAAAGGCAAATCTGGCGCTGGAGCAGCGTATCCATGTGCAAAAAAGCCTTGCCGCCCAGCTGCGACAGCTGACCGCCGCGCCGGCAACGCCGCCTGCTTCCCCAACCCCGAAAGAGCCGGAACAGAAAAACCGTATTATGAGCCTGTTTGGCTGAAATTTGAAAGGAGACGAACATGACAAACAACAACACTATCCGGAGCCGCGAGGAGCTGCGGGGCCTTATCCAAAAGGCCGTAAAAGACAACGACGCCGAGGCATTTCAGGCGGCCTTTGACGAAATGCTCCAGCGGGTGGGCCTTGACGTTAAGCAGGAGTACGAGCAGCAGATGAACGATCTCCGGCAGGAAATGGACAGCCGCATCCTGACGGCCCGGGGCGTGCACCAGCTCACCGCCGAGGAGAAAACCTATTACCAGAAACTGGGCGAAGCCATGCGTGCCCTTGACCCCCGGCAGGCCGTGACCGGCATGGACGCCGTGATGCCCAAGACGGTGATCGACTCCGTTTTTGAAGATCTCCAGACCAACCATCCCCTGCTGAGCCGCATCAATTTCCGGGCCACCGGCGGCGCCGTGGAGATCATGGTCAACACTAACGGCTATGAGGAGGCGGCATGGGGTGACCTGTGCGACGACATCGTTAAGGAGCTGACCAGTGGCTTTAAAAAGATCAACACCCAGCTTCTCAAGCTCAGCGCATTTTTGCCGGTGTGCAAGGCCATGCTGGACCTTGGCCCGGAGTGGCTGGACCGCTATGTGCGTGAGATTTTGTACGAGGCATTTGCCAACGGCATGGAGGCGGGCCTTGTGGCGGGCGACGGTGACAAAAAGCCCATTGGCATGACCCGTCAGGTGGGCGACAACGTGACCCGCTCCGGCAATGCTTACCCGGAAAAGGCCGCCGTAAAGGTCAGCGACCTGAGCCCCGTGACAGTGGGCAATCTGATCTCCATTCTGGCGGCAGACCCCAACGGCAAGGCCCGCCGGGTGCAGAACGTTATTCTGCTGGTCAATCCGCAGGATTACTACCAGCGGGTCATGCCCGCCACCACGCTGATGGCGCCGGACGGTACCTACCGCAACGACGTGATGCCCTATCCCATGACCATTATCCAGACCCCTGCACTGAGCCGGGGCAAGGCGGTGATCGGTCTTGCGGACCGGTATCTGGCGCTGGCTGGCACCGCCACTAATGGCCGCATTGAGTACAGCGACCACTACCACTTTTTGGAGGACGAGCGGGTGTATCTCATCAAGGGCTATGCCAACGGTATGCCCCTTGACAACAACGCATTTTTGCTGCTGGACATCAGCGCCCTGAAGCACGCCACGTGGAAAGTGACGCAGGTGACGGAGGCCACGGCCTCCGATGACGCCACGCTGAGCGCCCTCTCTATCGGGTCTCTGGCGCTGTCGCCCACCTTTGCGGCGGGCACCGTGAGCTACACGGCCGCGACCACCAACGCAACCAACACCATCACTGCCGTGCCTGCTGACGCCGGGGCCGAGATCGAGGTGCTGGTGAACAACGCCAAGATCGACAACGGCAGCGCCGCCACGTGGCAGACCGGCAGCAACACCGTTAAGGTCAATGTGACCGCCGCTGACGGTACCTCCAAAAAGACCTACACCGTCACCGTGACCAAGTCCTGATGGCGGAGCGCGGCAGCCTGCCGGACGGGCTGCTGGCAGACGTCAAAAATTATCTGAGCATCACATGGAGCGATGAGGCAACGGACGCCAAGGTGTCCGGCCTCATCGCCTCCGGCATGGTGTACTTGGATGACAAGGCGGGGAGCCGGCAGGACTACACGGCGGACGGAAAGCCCCGGACGCTCTTGATGGAGTATGTGCGGTACGCCAGAGACAGCGCCATGGAGGTATTTGAGACCAATTATCAGGCACTGATTTTGGGAATGCAGACGGAGAGGCGGGTGAGCGCGTATGCCGTGGACGAGTCCGTACCGACCCCGCAGTGACGGGCGGGTGACGCAGGGCTTTGAGGATGGGATCGTGACCATCTGCACCGTGAAGGACGCGGCGGAGCCGGGCTACCAGCCAAAGCAACAGCTTGCCGCCAAAATCAAGCTCCGGTACGAGGAGCGGCGGCTTGGCATCCAGCGCTATTACGAGGGGCGGCAAAATCAAGCCCAAATCGAGCGGGTGCTCCGGGTACCCAAGGCGCCAAACGTCAGCAGTCAGGACATTGCGGTGACGGAGGACGGTAAACAGTACCGCATTGACCTTGTGCAGACCAACACGGAGAGCTACCCGCCCAGCATGGACTTGACGCTCCTTAAAATTGAGCAGAGATACGAGGTGGGCCATGACATGGTATGAGCGCATTATCGCCGCCCACCGGGCGGTGACGAACGCGATAAGCCACGCGGCCCGCGTCAAGTCCGAGCGCTACTTTGTATGGCAGGAGGACGGGTCTAATGACCTTGCCGGGGACAACGGCCACGGCGAGCGGGCCATGACCGGCACCACGGACCTCTACACCAAACAGGAGCTGGACCCGTGGGCGGACGCGCTGGGGGAGAGCTTTGACGCCCACGGCATCTCGTGGGCGCTGAACTCCGTACAGTATGAGGCGGACACTGGATTTTATCACTATGAGTGGGTGTGGGAGGCGCTTTGATGGCGACTATCAGCTTTAAGGGCGGGGAGGAGTACATCCTAAAACTCAGCCGCCTTGAAAAAGAGGCTGTGGAAAAAGTTGTTGGCCCCGCCATCCACGATGGAGCAAAAATCGTGGCGGACGCCATCCGGACGGAGCTGCAGGCCGTGCCCACAGACGAGGGGTGGGGCACACAGGAACAGCCGGTGCGTGGCCCGAAAAAAACGCAAAAAGCCGCGCTTTTGGGCGTCCTTGGTATTACCACCATGCAAAAGGACAGCGAGGGCGTCTACAACGTCAAAATTGGCTTTGACGGGTACAACAACATCCGCTCCAAGCGCTGGCCGCAGGGACAGCCAAACCAGATGATTGCCCGGGCCATTGAGAGCGGCACTACATGGATGAGCAAAAACCGCTTTGTTGCAAAGGCGGTGAGCAAAAGCAAAAAGCAAACCCTTGCCGCCATGAAAAAGCGGGCGGAGGGCGAAATCGAAAAAATCATGAAATGAGCGCGTGTCCAAATCGGACCGCGAGAAAGGAGCGCTGACATGGCAACAATAGGACTGAGCAAGCCGTATTACGCGATTTATTCCGCCACCGGCAGCACTGTGAGCTACAAGGATGGCGGCGTCATGGGCAAAGCAACGGAGGCCAATGTGGAGATCGAGACCACGGAGGACAACAATCTTTACGGAGACAACGCGCTGGCGGAGACCGACCGCCGCTTTGCCAGCGGAACGCTGACCCTCTCCACCACGGACCTGAGCCAGACAGTGAGCGCTGCTATCCTTGGACTCAAAGAGGAGGCCATTACCGGCATCGAGGGCGTGACGGACACCAGCGTCAAAGAGATGATCTACGACGATAGGCAGGTAACGCCGTACCTTGGTGTGGGCTTTATCATCAAAAAGCGGGTCAATGGCGTGGATATGTGGCGGGGGATGATCTTGACCAAGGTCATGTTTTCCGTCCCGGCGGACGCAGCCACCACGCAGGGCGAGAGCATCGAGTGGCAGACGCCGGAACTGAGCGCCGCCATTATGCGGGACGACAGCGAAAACCACGCATGGAAAAAAGAGGCCACGTTTACCACGGAGACACAGGCAGAGGCTTACATCAAGGCCCGGCTTGGCATTACGGAGGCAGCATGAGGACAGCGACTATTGACATCTGCGGCCGGGAGCACCTGCTGTGCTTCTCCGCCCGGGTAGTCCGGGCGGTGACGGAGCGCTACGGCGGCATGGAGCACATTGACGAGGCGCTGACCGCCGAAGACCCGGTCAAGGCGCTGGACGAAGCGGTTTGGCTGCTGTCTGCCATGATGGACGGTGGGGCACGATACGCCAAAGTCAATGACATTGAGACCGCACCGCCCCTGACAGCAGACGAGCTGCTGGACGTACTGGACATCGGCGATTTTGCGGTGCTGCGGGAAAAGATCGCGGAGACCGTGACCAACGGCATGAGCCGGCACGTGGAGGCGGACCCCGGAAAAAACGCGGAAACCACTCCGGCAGCCCCTTAGCGCCGGAGTGGTTTTTGTGGTACGGGATGGCGGTGGGCCTTACGTACAGCGAGGCACTGACCATCCCATTTGGGGAGCTGCTGGACTACATTGCCATTGAGCAGATCAAGCGGGAGGGCTGCAAGCTCCGCCAAGTCCTGACCGATGATGAGATCATACCGGATGTGAGGTGAGACTATGGCGGCTGATATTGGCCCCAAAATCGGCATAGACGGGGAAAAAGAATTTAGAGACGCGCTGAACTCCATGGGACAGCAGCTTAAGACCCTTGGAACGGAAATGAAGGCAGTGACCTCTGCCTTTGACGTTGATAACAACAGCCAGAAAAAATTAGCATCGCAGTCCGACATACTGAGCCGACAGTTAGAGGTCCAGCAGCAGCGCATCACGGAGATTCAAAAGGCGCTGGATTATGCTAAATCCAATTACGCGGAGAACAGCAACGAGGTGCAGCGGTGGCAGCAGGCGCTGAACAATGCCACGGCGGACATGAACAAGACAAAAGCCGCTATCAAGAACCTTGGAGACGAAAGCGGGAAAAGCGGGGAAAAGGTCAGCACATTCGGCGAGGTGCTGAAGGCCAATCTGCTGAGCACCGCAATTGTCGAAGGCGTCAAGACGATTACCGACGCCATCAAAAATATGGCCGGTGAGTTTATCGACTCTGCGGCCACAGTCAAGGCGGAAACGGCAGCATTTGAGCAGACCTTCGGGGACTTTGCCGGAACAGCAACAGCGGCCATTGGCCGAGTTGCTGACAGCTCCGGCATCCTGCAAACGCGGCTCAACACCATAGGCAGCAAGATCTATGCGTTTGCCAGATCGTCCGGCGGCGACGTTGAGCAGAGCATGTCCCTGATGGAGCGTGCTCTCCAGGCGGCAGCGGACAGCGCGGCATACTACGATACCAGCGTGGAGCAGGCAACGGAATCCCTCCAATCGTTTTTAAAGGGCAACTATGCCAACGATGCAGCGCTGGGCCTGTCTGCCACGGAGGCCACCCGAAATGCGGCGGCTATGAAACTGTTCGGTGACGCGTTTAATAATTTGTCGGAGATCCAGAAGCAGGAAACACTGCTCCAAATGGTGCTGGATGCTCAGAAGCTTTCCGGCGCTATGGGGCAGGCGGCCCGTGAGGCTGACGGCTGGGAAAACGTGATGGGCAACCTGTCGGAGACATGGAGACAGTTTCAGGCAAATGTGGGAGCGCCGGTGCTTGAAAACCTTGTCCCCATTATCCAGAACATCACAACGGCGCTGCAAGGCTGGATCGACGGCGTGGACTGGGACGCTTTTACGGCGGACGTCAACAACTTTGTGGACACCATTTTAAACAACGGTGACTTGATTCTCTCTATTATTGCGGGAATCGGCGCGGCCTTTGTGACTTGGAATGTGGCATCCTTAATCAACGGTGCGGTCAATGCAATCAAGGCATTTCAGGCGGCGAATGAAGGCGCTACCGTTGCGCAGGCCGCGCTGAATCTGGTTATGTCGGCGAATCCAATCGGGATTGTTGTTACGGCGATTGCAGCACTTGTCACCGGCCTTATTGCGTTTTACAAAACGAATGACGAATTCCGGGAAAAGGTCAATGCGGCATGGGCAGCGGTGAAAACGGCGGTGCTTAACGCTTGCACAGCTTTTGAAAACGCTGTTGACAAGTTTTTTGACAAGGTCGTGGAAATTGGAAACGCTGTGGTCAGCTTTTTCAAATCGGTCCCTAAACAGATGGTTGAAATCGGCAAAAACATCGTCATGGGGCTGTGGGAAGGCATCAAGGCTATGGCCAGCTGGATCGGAGACAAGGTCTCCGGTTTTGTCGGCGGCATCGTGGACAGCGTCAAGGGGATGCTTGGCATCCACTCGCCCTCCCGGGTATTTGCGGGTATCGGCCAGAATATGGCGCTGGGCCTTGGTCAGGGCTTTGAAAAGCAGATGCAGAGCGTCACAGCGGGCATCCAGAATGCCATCCCCACGCCGACGGTGGATACCGTGTACAACGCGGCGGCCGGGATGGTCAACGGCCTTGCGGCGGCCAACGCCGGCAACGGAGGCAGCTACACGATCAATCTGGTGCTGCAAAACGGCGCACAGATCGCAAGCTGGCTGCTGCCGGACATCCGCACAGCGTCCAAAAACAACCCGGAGGTGGCAACGGCATGACACAACTTATCGTAGGCGGCGTGTATCTGCCGCAGACCAGCGGGGACAAGTACCAATGCTATCCCGGCGAGCTTAACGTGACGGTGGAGATGATCTCCGGCCGGACGGTGATCGAGCAGCGGGGACACGTGCAGATGATCGTATGGAGCTACGATTACATGGGCAACGACCTGTGGCGGCAGCTGGCGGCGGTGCTGCGGAGCGGCAAGCCGTTTACGGTGGTATACCTCCCGGACGATGCAGACGAGATGCGGACGGGGACGTTTATCGCCGAGAGCGTGACCCAGCCAACCTTTGCCTTTGACAAGGACGGTAAGGGCCTGTGGCACAACGTGGGCTTTACGCTCCGGGAGGAGGCACCCCATGATTAAGACGTCTGAGACGTTCCGGGCGGCTATTGTGGGCAGCCCCCGGCGCATTGAGATTTTGGCGGTGGTGGACATCTCGGACCCGGACACCGTATTTGGCGCGGCGTCCGGCTCCGGGTTTGCCCCGTGGAGCAAGGACGCAGAGCTCCATGACCACAATTTTGACGCGCCCCGCCGCTACGCCACTTTGGAGCGCAACCGCTGGGCGCTGGACGGGACGTTTAACATTTTCCCGGATGACTACAAGGTCACGGCCCACATGGGCACGGCCACGGAGGCGCTTTCCGGGGAGGACGGGACATTTTCCCCGGCGGTGTGGACGCAGCTCAATTTCTCCGGCGTGGATATCCTACAAGCGGCCAGCGTGTTTTTTTCCACGGACCCGCTGGACGGGGACCCGGTGGACTTCACGGTGGAGGTGCTGCAAGGCGGCACGGCGTATTTCACCAAAAAATTTACCGGCAACAAGGCGAAGTCTGTGGCGGTGGACGGGTTTTCTGTCTACAACCCGGATGCGATCCGGGTGACGTGCACCAAATGGTCACGGCCCGGGCGGCGGATGCGGCTGGTGGAGATCTTGCCGGGGATCTATGAGCAATGGGACGGCAACATGCTGGCGGAATTTTCCGTAAAGCAGCAGGGCAACGTGGGCTGTACGGCGCTGCCATACGGCACGTGCACCATCAAAATGGACAACGCCAATCGGCGGTTTGAGCCGCGAAAGAAAAACGGACTGTTCCAGTCCATCGAAGACCGGCAGGGCATTGAAATTTTTATCGGCGTTCGGAACGCCAACGGCGCCGTGGAGCGGTGCAAGCTGGGGACGTACTACCAGTACGGCGACGGATGGAAGACCGGCGACAACGGCATCACCATGCAGTGGTATCTGGTGGACATTATCGGCCTTTTGGCGGATCGGGAATTTATTCCCCCATCTACCCTGCCCACCACGCTTGGCGGGTGGCTGTCGGCCCTGACGGGGCAGCTGGGCGTGAATTTTAAGGACTGCTGGCACGCGGACCCCAATTTCACGGCGCTGCCGGTGACGGCGCGGACAGCGGAAGACATTCGGGGGAAAAAGTGCGGGGATCTGGTGCGCTGGGTGTGCATGGCAACCGGCACATGGCCTCGCGCGGACGCCTCCACCGGGTATTTGACGGCGGAGCCGCTGTGGAGCGAAGGGAACAAGCTGACTTTGGACAATTTGGCGGCTTATCCGGTGATGAAGGCCAACAGCAACATCGCTGCCATCATTTTTACCTTGAACGACGGCAGCAAGACGCAGTATGTGGTATCCGGCAACTCCACGTCCTCCAGCGAGACGGTGAGCGTGGACAACCCGTTTATCCATACGCAGGCCCAGGCACTGGCGGCGGCCAAAAATATTTTGGCAACCTACGGCGGCAACGTGCTGGACCTGACGGGCCGGGGAGACCCCTCCAGCGAGATCGGGGACGTGGACACCGTGTGGCTGGACGAGAGCCAAGCCACTACGGCGCGGCGGGTCATGCAGACGTTCCAGTTTTCCGGCGGCGTCATGCAGGGGTGCCAGAGCCAGCTATTACAGGCGGACGGCAGCTTTTTGTATCAGAGGCGCGAGGTCATCACCACCCCCGGCACATGGAAGGCCCCGGCGGGCAAGAAGTCTCTGCGGGTCATTCTTGTGGGCAAGGGCGGCAACGGCACGGGAGGAACTGACGGCACGTGGGAATACGCAGGCAATGACGGTACAGACGGTTTAGGCGGTCTGGTTTGGACGGGGACCATCAATATTAACGATCATCAGGCATTTGAGGTGAGCCTTGGCGAACATACTGTTTTTGGCGCGTACAGCTCCGCCAACGGGAAACAGTACGAGAACGGCTATACGGATGTAGCCAGCGGCGATAGCTTTGCCCGTACGGGCGTGAAATATCCAAGGCCGGGAACCGGAGACGGCGGGGCAAAAGGACTTGGCGGCGTGAAAGGCGAACGCGAAAAAATCAAGTGGAAGGACGAATCGGGCGCATCACACAGCTATTGGAAGGTCTACCAAGAGCCAGGGCCAGGACAAGCCGGGACACCCGGCGCATTGGGCTGCGTGGTGATCTACTATGACAAGTGAGCGGTCCGATTCGGACACGGGAGGGCGTATGGCGTTTGATTTTTCCACACTCATTACTGACCGAGGGCCGGGAACATTTTACAACGTTTCTGATCTCAACCGGGTTGGCGAGGCGGTGCGGTATCTGGCGGAGCGGTTTACCGGCTATGGCTACGCCGTAACGGTCAACCCCAAGACGGACTGGACGGAGGACAATGTGCCAACGCGGAAGCAACTGGAAACGTACCGGCGGAATATCGCGGAGCTGCGGCGGCAGCTTACAGTGATGGCGGCCACGCCGGAGACGCCAGAGACCATGCGGGCGCTAAATTACGTCAAGGCCAACAACATTGAGCGCATTTTGCAGGACCTTGACACCCTTATCACCAACATGGCGCAGGCGTGGTTTTTCTCCGGCGACCTCTACGCCGGAGAGACCTGAAAGGAGACAATATGCAAGACAGAGTACCACTTTACCCGGGGCGGGTAACGCTGACCCCGGTGGCCGGACAGGAAAACACCTTTGATATGGCCCGGGCCGACCAGCCCACGCAGGAGGGGACGCCGATCAATAAGGCCACATTGCTCAAAGATGTGACTGCCTCTATTTTAGGCTTGCCCAATACTGCGGTCCCAGATGATGCTTTTTTAGCGCTGACTATCGGCATTGGCACCTATGGCTACCGGGTCAAAATCCAGCTTGCGGACGGGACGCCTGTGGAGGGGGCAACGGTCAGCGGCATTACGGCCCTGACCGGCTCCACGCTGGTATCCGGGGCAGACGGTATTGTTTTGGGTAAATCCACCAGCAAGACTGTGACGATTAGCTGCACCAGCCCCTATATCGACCAAGCGGCCCCGGCCAGCCAGAGCGTCACCGCCACGGGGACGATTACCGATGTGACGCTGACGCTGACCTCTATCACGGATATGATTACCGTAACAAGCAGCAAGACCACAAAAGTTTCTCCCATGGCAAAGACCATGGACGTCACCGCTGTCGGAGGTGGCGGAGGTGGCGGCGGATACAACCAAAACTCAAGATATGATGGTGCCGGTGCTGGTGGTGGTGGTGGATATGTCTCGACAAAGATTGGTGTAGAGTGTGCTGATAAATTGCTCAAAATTACAATTGGCGGCAGGGGCTGGGGGTCAAATTATGCGGATGGTAATGTTTCAGCTGGCGGGAACGGTGGAGATACATCGTTGCAAATTGATGGGGTATCAGCCCTTACCGCAAATGGCGGTAAGGGTGGTGCAGGCGGCTCATCAGGCCCAACAGCGGGCGGAAGCGGAAATGGAAGCGGTGGCAATGGCGGAAGATATAGTGATGTTGCACAACCGGGTGGTTCCGGTTCTGGTTATATTTTTAACGATTCCAACCTTGGACGCGCCGGTGGTGGAGGCGGTGGGGGAGGATTTTCCGGCAATAATGCTACTGATGCAACAGCCAAAAGTGGCGGCTTACCGTATGGGGGAAAAGGAGGGACACAAGAAGGAACGTATTCCGGGACTTCCGGCATTGGCCCGGGTGGAGGTGGCGGCGGCGCTGGTGGTAGTAATGGCAACGGCGGCGCTGGCGGCTCTGGCCAAATGTATCTCCGCTTCCATTTTTAAGGGGGTGTGATTATGGATTACTGCATTGTTAACAGTGAGGGCATCATCGTCAATATCATCGTGTGCGAGGACGCCGCCACGGCGGAAACGTTTGGAGCTGTAGAGAGCTACGAGGGGGCGTGTATTGGAGATAAGTACGAGCCGCCCATCCCCGTGACCCAGCTTGACCGGCTGGAAGCGCAGGTGACCTACACGGCCATGATGACCGACACGCTGATGGAGGGCTGAGATGAAAGAGAAAATCGCAAGATGGTACGCGCAGGGGCTTTGGAGCCGGGACATGGTGCTGAACGCCGTGAAAAAAGGCGTTCTGACCGATGGGGAGGCGGGAGAGATTCTCAGCGGCGGGGCAACTGCACGAGAGTAAGTCGGATTTTTAATCCTTAAGCTGCAAATTAAGGAGCGTGACGCATGGAAAATGCATGGTCTGTATTTTTATCCGCCGCATTAGGCGGGAGCGGCCTCGTGGGGCTGGTGGTGTGGGGTATCAAGCGGCGGGTAGAGCAGCGGGCAGCCGTGCAAGCGGCGGAGCTGGCAAAAAAAGAGGACACCCGGCAAAAAATCGCCGCCGTGTTGGAGCACAATCAGCGGGTAGACAAGACGTTAGAGGGCATGGCAAAGGAAAACACCCTGCAATGCTACTGCCTGCTGGCGGCTCTGCGAGGATTGGAGGAGCAAGGCTGTGACGGTCCGGTTAAGGACGGTATCAACCGGCTGGAAAAGCACTTAAACAAAAAAGCACATGAGGTGGCGTAACCACCGGAAAGGAGCGCACATATGCTGGAATTGCTGAGGAAACGGGCGGCAAACCTGCTGTCTGTCAAGAGTCTCGTGACCCTGACGCTGACCGCTGTATTTGCGGTGCTGGCGCTGCGGGGTACGGTCAGCGGGACGGAGTTTTTGACCATCTTTACCACGGTCATTGCGTTTTATTTTGGGACGCAGAGGGTAAATGAGGATAAGTCCTGACTGCTCCCGCAGGGGCAGAATACTGGAAACGGCTTACCCGGTAACAGAACGGAACGGCTGCCTGTTCATCGAAACGGGCTTCCGCA
>ENA-UEQE01001414-UEQE01001414.1-human-gut-metagenome-genome-assembly--contig:-NODE-1414-length-19384-cov-17.532346_pt1 | contig 19384 bp, 14 predicted proteins | sample MGYA00242934_ERZ507935 | MGnify/ENA primary metagenome ERZ507935 (study PRJEB26167, sample SAMN06115423) | human gut metagenome | host: Homo sapiens | place: China:Anhui | collected 2015-03-30... | reverse complement strand
TAGGCCTCGTCACCCAGCTCGTCGCGGCGGACATAAAGCTGGATATCGCCCTTGTCGTCGCGCAGATGGGCAAAGCTGGCCTTGCCCATGACGCGCTTGGACATCATACGACCTGCCAGTGCCACCAGCTTGCCGCTGTCGGTCTCGTTGGGCAGTTCCTTAAATTCTTCCTTCAGGTCAGCAGAATAAGCGTCCTGCGGGAACTTGGTCAGGGTAAAGGGGTCGTTGCCGGCGGCCTGCAGGTCGGCCAGCTTCTGGCGGCGCACCTGTACCTGCTCGCTCTCGGACAGACCCGCAGCGGGGTTTCTCTTTTGCTCTTCCATGGTTACTCCTACTTAGTTTGCAGAATGGGTGATGGCCAGCACGGTGTACACCACGGTCTGGCCGGTGGGCAGCAGCACTTCGGCCTTATCGCCCACAGCCTTGCCCATCAGGGCGTGGCCTACGGGGCTCTCATCGCTGATCTTGCCGTTGAAGGCGTCAGCCTCGGTGCGACCCACGATATCGTATTCCTCGGCTTCGTCCTCGCCGGTCTCGCGGATGGTGACGTGAGTACCCACGGAGACGTTATCCACGCTCAGCTCGCTCTCGTCGATTATAACTGCGTTCTTGATGGTCTGCTCCAGTTCGGTGATGCGGTTCTCCACCAGACCCTGCGTATTCTTGGCCTCGTCGTACTCGCTGTTCTCAGACAGGTCGCCGTGGCTGCGGGCTTCCTTGATCTCTTCAGCCAGCTCCTTGCGGCGGACGGTTTTGAGGTATTCCAGCTCCTCCTGCATTGCCTTCAGACCGGCAGCGGACATCTTGATCTCTTGTGCCATTTGAGAATCTCTCCTTGTTATTAGCTGTATTTCTTTCGCGCAGCCACAAAGCCGCACAGGAATGCCATTTTGACTACACTATTATAATAGCAAGCCGGTGCCTTGTCAACAAAAAAGGCGGTGCTGGGGCAAAAAAGCACGCAGAGCGGAAGAACGGCAGGGGCAGAGCCGATCAAAGAGTGATACTTTCGATAATTCGTGCTCTTTTTGGGCATTTTGCGCCATTTCCCTTCCAAAATACGATAAAATGTAATATAATGGAAGTACCGTAATACATACCCCCCCCCTGTAAATAATACGAGGGGAAAAAGGAGGTTGTACCATGAAACAAGGCAAACTTATCCGACGTGCAGTATCGGCAGCGCTAACCGGATGCATGATGTTCACCCTCTCAGCCCCGGCTCTGGCTGAGAGCACTGATGCACTGATGCAGTTGAACATCAGCGGCAACCGTGCGGTCAGTGTGCTGGATGCGGAAAACGGCAACGGCATCACAGTTAATGGCGTAGAGGTCACAGATGCTAACAAGGACGATGTCCTTGCAGGAACCTTGAATGCCGGTAAACTCAGATATGAAAACGGTGCATTATGCTCAGATAATGTACAGCTCTCAGGTATTCTGCGTGTAACTGCGCCGGGCACGAATATTGAACTGAACGGCGGAGCGTACAGTCCTCTGGCTACAATCTATATTAATGATGCAGATAACGTAACAATCTCCAGCGATAACTACTCCGCGATTGGCAATAAGGCAGAGATTGACTGCACCGGAAAAGTAACGATCAATGCGTCTGGTAATTTTGGCACCTATGCCATAGGTGCCCGTTCTCAGGCAGACGAGGGCACTCTGATCATTCGGAATGCCAGTGCAGTAGAGATCAATGCGCCCCAGTATAATCAGGTCATCGGCGGACGGAAGGGCATCGCCGATATTACCTGCAACGGTCCTGTTACCATCCGCGGTAATGCAGAAAGCGGCAATAGAATTGCCAAGAACTTCACCTACCAGCGCACGGATGGTGCAGACTACGTCTACTACACCAGCGAGGATGCGGAGACAGAAGCCATCGACGGAAGCATTACACCCATCCCGTCCGATGCACCCTACAGCTATCTGCATATTGAGGAAAAGACGTTTTCCGCAATTACCGTAAACAATGGAATCGCAAAAGCGGGCGGAAGCGAAGTGCAAATGGCCTTCAACGGTCAAAAAGTGACCGTCACCGCCCAGATTGATGAAACTGACGAGCGAAAATTTGACGGCTGGGAAGTAGTAAATGCTCCCGCAGGCTTTACGATCTCTGCCGAAAAACTGGCGCAGAAGGAATTTTCGTTCATCATGCCTACAGGCAATGTAGAACTGACCGCACACCACAGCAACAAGCTTGAGGTGTCCGGCGGTACTGCCAAAGTGAACGGTAACAGCAATGCAGACTTTGCCCGCCCGGGCGCAGCCGTTACCGTGACCGCAGGCAGCCCCGAGGATTACCAGTTTGACCACTGGGAGGTATCTGGCGGCAATATCGGCAAGACCGAAGAGGAGCTGAAGGTCAGCCCTCTGAGCTTCACCATGCCGAATGCAGCCGTCAAGCTGACCGCTGTCTACAAGGCTGCTGTCAAGGTGAGCAACGGTACTGCCCAAACGGACAATACCACCGGTGAGACGGTGTATGCACTGGAGGGTGCATCCGTTACCGTGACCGGTCACGACAGCAACGCAAGCTTTTCCAAGCTCGTAGGCTGGAAGCTCAAAAAGGGCAGCCTTACTGCAATCATCGATGCGGACGGCAATAGCCTGAATGTTACGGTGGACGCAGAAAACAATTATCTGCTGGATGCCAGCGGGGCAAAGATCAAAAACGAAACTTTTACGTTCACCATGTCTGACAAGCCTGTGGAACTGAGTGCTGTCTACAGTATTCCCGCCATCGCAATGAGTCTGCCGGTCATCGTGGAAGGCGGTACAATCAATGGCACGCAGGACAGCTTTGTGCGTGTAAAGGCGGGCGAAAAAGTCACGATCAAGGCTGATGCACCTGCTGAAAACATGCAATTCCATCACTGGAAAGTGGAAGAAGGCACCAGCGCGGACTTTGGCGTAACGGTCGGCACGCTTGGCTCTGATACGGAGCAGGGTACTGAGGAGATCGCATTCATCATGCCCCGGGGTGCTGTCAGACTGACAGCACAGTGGTCCGCTACTCCGGCGACCCGACCCGATCCAGATCAGCCGCTGGACGAGGATTTCGGTGTTGATACTCCTCAGCCGAAGCCCGAACCTGAAGAGCCCGAAGCACCCGCAGAGTCCGCCGCCGGTGCTATTGCAGCAGTCGCCATTGGCGGCGCAGCAGTCTGGGGCGGCTACGAGATCACTACCCGCGCCATCCTGAAGAACCTGCTGCCCGCAGATGCAGCCATCCCCAAGACTCAGGGCCAGCTGGCTGAGCTGCTGTGGCAGAACGCAGGCTGCCCCCAGCCCACCATTGCACAAGCCACCGATGCCGCTGCCGCCGCCCGCTGGTGTGTCGAGCAGGGCTATCTGGAAGAGGATTTCGCCCCGGAAAAGTATGTACCCAAATACAAGGTGATCCGTATCCTCAAACAGGCTAAAAGCGCCACATAACCTCTGATATCATCTCACATCACTGCACAAAAATGGACGGAGGAGCGTCTTTGACGTTTCTCCGTCCATTTTCTTTTAACACACTCAGACCAGCTTTGGCACCTCTGCGGTCAGCAGCTCTGCCAGCCGGGCGTGACCCTTGCAAGTCAGGTGCATAAAGTCCACCTCGTTGAACTCGCACTCGGCGGCGTCCATAAAGTGCACGCCCTGCCGCTCGGCTACGATGCGCAGCTGCTCGGCGACCCCGCGGGATTTTTCCACGCAGCCTGCGCCCATGACGGCATCGTGGAAGCCGTCCTTGATGCAGGGCGGTGCCACCACCAGAATGTTGGGTGCCTTGCCGCCCCAGCAGTCCACACTCTTCACCTTGAGCAGCAGCCGTTCCATGCCCGCGCCGATGCAGGCAGCATTGGCCCCAAAGCGCTCCTTGACGTCATTTGTGCCCAGCATGATGATGAGCAGGTCGATGACCTCGTGGCTCTTGAGCAGGGCGTAGGCCACGCTCAGTGCATCCATGGACTCATGCAGCGGGTCCACGAACACGGTGGTGCGGCCGGAAAGTCCTTCCTCGGTGACCAGATACTCCTCGCCCAGCGCCTTTTGCAGACGGCAGGTCCAGCGCTCGTCCTCGTTGAAGCGGATGCCGTGGTCGGCGCAGTCGTTGGGGTCGGCGCAGTAGCCGTGGGTGTTGGAATCACCCAGACAGAGAATATGCTTTTTCATAACCAAATCACTCCTTTTCCATCGTCTGCCGGAAGTAGTACACAGCGCCCACCATCCCGGCATCGTTGTGCAGCTGTGCGGCACGGATCTCCAGCCCCTCAGCAAAGGCGGGCATGACGGATGCTTTCACCTTTTCAGCGATAGGCTCGATGAGCAGCTTCTGCTGGGCGGACACGCCGCCGCCGATCAAAATCAGCTGCGGGTTGAAGATATGCACCATGCCCGCCAGTCCCTGCGCGATCTCGTCCGTCCATGCGTCCAGCAGCGCCAGCACGGTCTTGTCGCCCGCCTCAGCGGCGGCAAAGATGGCGCGGCCATCCTTCCATGCCGGGTTTTCCTCCTGCGCGGCGCGCACCAGAGCAGTGGTGGCGGCGTAGCGCTCCCAGCAGCCCTTTGCGCCGCAGGTGCAGTCCACGCCGTCCAGCGCGTGGGTGCGGTAGTGTCCCAGCTCGCCGCCCAGACCCCGCGCGCCTTCCAGCAGACGGCCGCCGGTCAGGATGCCGCCGCCCACGCCGGTACCCAGCGTCACGCCGATGACGTCCGTATAGCCCTGTGCACCGCCGACCCACACCTCGCCCAGTGTCATGCAGTTGGCGTCGTTGGCTACCGTGACCGGCAGACCAAAGGTCTTTTCCAGCTCCGCCTTGATGGGTGCGCCGATGTAGTTGGGCAGGTTGCCGCAGGTGCCCGCCACGATGCCCTTGCGGCTGTCGATCTGCCCGGTGGCAGAAACGCCGATGCCCGCAAGGCTTTCCGCCGGGACGCTCTGCGCGGCAAGGAAAGCTTGTGCAGCCTTCAGCACCGTGGTCAGGATGGGGGTGCGGTAGCCGTCAAAGCTTACGCTCTCTTCGGCTTTCGCCAGCACTGCACCGGCTTCGTCCACGATGCCCAGCTTGACGGCGGTGCCGCCGATGTCGATACCAAGATAGTGTTTCATAGCAGGCACTCCCTTGTGTTATTTTTTAGCGGCGTTGATGGCACCGGTAAAGCGTGCGGTGATCTCTGCCGGGCGGGTAATGGCACCGCCCACCACCAGTGCAAACGCACCGGCCTCCAGCGCCTTGACCGCCTGCTCCGGGTAGTGGATATGACCCTCGGCAATGATCTTTGCTGGGCACTCTGCGGACAGCTTGCGGATGAAGTCAAAGTCGATATCGTCAATGCCGGTGGTCTCGGGAGTGTAGCCGCGCATGGTGGTGCCCACAAAGTCGGCACCTGCCTCGGCGCAGAGCATGGCGTTTTCAAAGTTATCGCAATCAGCCATCACCAGCTGTTCGGGGTACTTTGCCTTGATGGCGCGGATGAACTGCGCGGAGGTAGAGCCGTCCGGGCGCAGCGCACCGGTGCCCTGCACGGCAAGGATATCCACCCCGCAGGCCACCAGCTCGTCCACTTCCTTCATGGTGACGGTAATGTACATAGGCGTGCCGGGGTAGTCCTTTTTGATGATGCCGATGACCGGCAGGTCCACCACCTGCTTGATTTGGGTAATGTCCCGCACGGTGTTGGCGCGGATGCCCACAGCCCCGCTCATGGCGGCAGCTTTCGCCATCAGGGGCATCACGCCGCCCTCCTTAGTATACAGCGGCTCGTGCTCCAGTGCCTGACAGGACACGATGAGCCCACCCTTGATCTGTGCAAAAAGCTTTTCCTTATCCATGGTCTTACTCCTCCATTCCGATCTTGACAACGGCCTTGCGCACGCTGACACAGCCGTGCTGTACAAGGCCGGGCTTATGCAGCTCCTCCGGGAAGAACAGCACAAAGCGCCCTTCGCCCAGTGCACCGGTCACCACGCTGGCACTGTCCTGAAAGCCGCAGTCCCCGGTAAACTCCCCGATCTCCGCGCCGGGCAGATTGGTGTAGCCCCAGCCCTCGCTGCCGGTAAGGTCCACCTGTAAATCAGCATAACGCTTGTGGTACTCCGGGTGGTAGCCCGCGTCCGGGTGCAATGTGGCGTCCATCAGGTTGATGAACACCTTGTCGCCGTCCACCTCGGTGCGCCCCAGCGGCAGGGCGGCAAGGTCGTGGGTCAGCAGATAGTCAATGGCGGTATCCAAGTTGGGGTGCAGTCCCCTGTACCGGCCAAGATGCTGCAGGGTATCGCAGATCATTTGCGTTTCCTCCAATAAAAGAAGCGCCCGCCTCCCCTCTGAAAAAGAGACGGAGAGGGGCGCTTTTATCCTGTTACAGCTTTGCGATGGCAGCTTCGATCATGGCCTGTGCCTCGGCAACGATGGCCTCATCCTCGGGGATCAGGCCGGGCATCGGGGCGCGCACGCTGCCCAGCTCCAGACCGTACATCCGGCGCAGGATCTCCTTTTGCACAGCATACAGGTTGCCATGGGCAGAGCACATCTTGTAGATGATGCGGTTTGCCTCATACTGGATGGCACGGGCCTTTGCGATCTCGCCCTTTTCCAGATGGGCGTTCATGGCCAGATACAGCTCCGGCATCACGGCGTATGTGCCGCCGATGCCGCCGTCTGCGCCGATGACGCGGCCGGAAACGAACTGCTCGTCCGGGCCGTTGAACACCACAAAGCCCTCCTCGCCGCGGGCGGCGATACCGGCATCCTTGAACATCTGGATGTCCTGCGTGGGCATGGAGCTGTTCTTCACTGCGATCACGTTGGGATTCTTCAGCATCTCGTTCAGCAGGCTCATGGTCAGCGCCGTACCAGCCAGCTGCGGGATGTTGTAGATGACGAACTCGGTGTTCGGGGCGGCAGCGGACATATCGTTCCAGTACTTGGCAATGGCGTACTCCGGCAGGTGGAAGTAGATGGGCGGGATGGAGGCAATGGCGTCCACGCCCACGCTCTCGGCGTGGCGTGCCAGCTCCATGCTGTCGGCGGTGTTGTTGCAGCCGACGTGGGCGATCACGGTCAGCTTGCCCTTGGCCTCGCTCATCACGGCTTCCAGCACCGTCTTGCGCTCCTCGACGTGCTGGTAGATGCACTCGCCGGAGGAGCCGCCCACATACACGCCCTTGACGCCCTTGGCGATCAGGTGGCGGGTCAGCGCCTTGACGCCCTCCACCGAAATGTTGCCCTCTGCGTCATAGCAGGCGTAAAAGGCAGGGATGACACCCTGATATTTTTTGATATCTTTCATGTTTCAAGCCCTTCTTTGCAATCAGTAATAATTCAAGATAAAATAGTCGTTCGTATCAGGTTCTGAGGCTTTTTGCTCCGGGCGGGGGGTATTTTTGCCCTTTTGCAGCGGTCGCAATTTTAGCCCTTGACCGCACCCATTGCGATGCCCTTGGTGAAGTACTTCTGGAAGATGAGGAAGATGATGATGATCGGCACTGCGGCCAGTGCAGCACCAGCCATGATCAGGCCGAAGTCGGTGCTGTTCTCTGCCTGCAGTTTTGCAATGCCCAGCGAGATGGTCAGGTTGCTGGTACTGGACAGCATGATCAACTGCATGAAGTAGTCATTCCAGCTGTTGATGAAGGTAAAAATGGCCAGTGCGCCGATACCGGGCTTGACCATGGGCAGCACGATCTTGACAAAGGTGCGTGCCTCGCTGGCACCATCGATGCGGGCAGCCTCCAGCATTTCGGTGGGGATGCCCTCACTGAACTGCTTCATCAGGAACACGCCGAACGGCCAGCCCACGATGGGGAAGATGACCGCCCAGATGGTATTGTACAGGTTCAGTGCGCTCATCTCCCGCAGCAGGGGGATCAGGATGACCTGCTTGGGCAGTGCCATAGCGCAGACGATGAGGGTGAACAGCAGCTTGCGGCCCACAAAGCGCTTTTTGGCCAGCGCATAACCGGCCATGGCGGCGGTCAGGCAGGTAAGGATCATGGACATGACGGCCATGAACACAGTGTTGATCATCCAGCGGATGGCAGCGGGAGCCATGGGGCCTACCGAGAAGTAGACGGGCTCGCCGTTGGCGCTGAACTTGGAGCCGAAGGGCACGGCCAGCTGCCACAGCGGGGCACGCTTGCCGGCAAACAGCTTCTGGTAGTTGGTCAGCACCCACTGGCTGGGCCACCACTCCGGGGTAGTGGCGTTGATGGCGGCACCGGTCTTGAAGGAGCCGGTGATGATCCAGTACAGCGGGAAGGCGAACAGCACCGCCATGATGCTGATAAGGATGATCGCCAGAATGGCGTAGGCGCTCATCTTTTTCAGTTTACTGGGATGGCGCTCCAACGGTTTTTGCTTTTTTGCGGCAGTTGCACGCATTGTTCCGCACCTCCTTAATTATCCTTGTTGCCCAGCTTGAACTGGACAGCAGACAGAATGGCGATGATCACCGCCAGCACCACGCCCATGGCGTTGCCGTAGCCGTACTTGTACTGCTTGAAGGCGGTGTAGTAGATGTAGTACATAATGGTATCGGTCTTGTGATTGGGGCCGCCGGAGGTCAGCAGCTGGATCAGTGCAAAGCACTGGAAGGAGTTGATGGTGGTGATGACCAGAATGTACAGGGTGGTGGGCATAATGGCCGGCCACTTGATCTTCCAGAAGCACTGGAAGTCGGTCGCGCCGTCCACTTCGGCAGCCTCCACGATGGACTGATCCACGTTGCCCAGTGCCGAAACATACAGCACGATGGGCTGACCCACGGAGGTAGTGAGCAAAATCAGGATGATACAGCCCAGTGCGAACCGCTCGTCACCCAGCCAGTTGATGTTCTTGTCCAGAATACCAAGGCTCTTGCCCAGATAGTTGAAGATGCCGTAGTAGTTGTTGTACATCCACTTCCACACCACGGTAACAGCGACCGAGCCGGTGACCACGGGCAGGTAGAACACGCAGCGGAAAAGGCTGGTGGCCCACTCCGGCAGGTCTACGATGGCGGAGGACACCCACAGCGAGAAGATGCAGGTGATGGGCACCGACACGATAACGATGACGAAGGTGTTCTTTAATGCGCCAAGGAAGATGGGGTCGGCAAACAGGGTCTTGTAGTTTGCCATCCCCACAAAGATATCCGCGCGGTTCATGGTGGAGTCAAAGAAGCTGGTCACCACGCAGAGGATCATGGGGTAGATGACGAAGCCCAGAAAGAAGATCAGGCTGGGCAGCAGGAAGCAGTAGGAGGCGAAGGTTTCGCGCCGTACCAGCGCACTGCTGCGTTTGGGCTCTTTCATTGCCGTTTTTGCAGCCAAGAGGATCACCAGACCTTTCGTTTGAGAGTGTTTTTTCCGTAAAAGGGCCCCTCCCTCACCCGGAGGAAGGGGCCATGCGGTTCAGCTGTGATGCAGTTCAGAAAAAGTAGCGCTTATGCCTCGGCAGCAGCGGCTGCGTTTGCGTTGTCCACAAAGGTCTTGACGGCAGTCTCGACGGACTCGCCGGAGCCCACGCGCTGCAGCATGTTCCACCACTCGGTGCGGGCAGTGGTCCAGCCCGGGGTGATCTGGTAGTAGTCGCCCAGATAGCCCATGAACTTGCTGTACTCGCTCATGACCTCGTTGCCGGCGTAGATGTCGCCCACGCTGGTGCGGACGGGGAAGTAGGTGGAAGCCAGCACGCTGTCCTTGACCTGAGCGGGGTCGGCAGCAATAAAGTCGATGAAGGTCTTTGCAGCCTTGATCTTGGCCTCATCGCCGTTATCAAAGATGCCGAAGCCCCAGATGCCGCCGCACAGCTTCGGGTCGCCGCTTTCGGTGGGGAATGCCATGGGGAAGATCTCATCGCCGCTGATGGTCTGGCCTGCGGCAGCGGTGTCAGCGTTCAGCTGCTGTGCAATGTTCCAGCAGAAAGCCATCTGCAGGGTGCCGTTGCGGAACAGGGTGATCTCCTCGCCGCCGTTGATGGAGGGATCGAAGTTGACGCCCTTTGCATCGTACAGAGTCTGAATGGCCTTGATGTTCTCGGCAGAGTCGGCGGTGTACTTGGTGTGGGCTGCATCGGTAAAGGTGCCGCCGTACATATTGTTGATGATGGCGCGGGTGCCCTGGTCGCCGCCCTGACCGCTGCAGTAGATGGCTGCCACGTTCTCGTAGCCGCCCTTGTACAGTGCGTCCACAGTGTTCAGGAAGCCCTCGGTGCTCCAAGTATGCTTGTCGGTATCAATGTACTTGTCCGCGCCCACTTCCTTGACCTTGGTCATGTTCACGGCCATGCAGTGTGCGGTCATGCACAGGGGGTACTCGTAGTAGTCGCCCTTCTCGTTGTGGCAGGCAGACTCCACAGAAGCGTAGATGTCCTTCTTGGCGTCGTCGGTCCACAGGTCGTTCAGCGGAGCCATAACGCCCTTGGCACCCCAGTTGGCCACCAGACGCTCGGGGCCTTCCATGACCAGATCGGGTGCGCTGCCGCCCTCGATGGCGGTGTTCACCTGATCGTCGCCGTTGGTGTAGTCCAGATACTCCACGGTCACCTTGATGTCGGGGTACTTTGCGTTGAAGCTGGAGATCAGGTTCTGGACGGTATCGTCATTGCCCCAGCCGCCGATGGGGTATGTCCACAGCTTGATGCTTGCGCCGGTGCTGGCTGCACTTGCAGCAGCAGAGGAAGCGGTGGAGGAAGCAGCAGTGCTGGTGGAGGAGGAACCGCCGCAGGCGGCCAGTGCACCGGCAGCGCCCAGAATACCGGCAGCCTTCAGGAAGGAACGGCGGGAAATGCAGTTTTTCATGGTAGATTCTCCTTGTTCATCTTCTTCGACCCATCGGGGGATCGTACTCCGTTTTGCTCGTAGCGGCTGCTCGTGTCCGCAGCCGTTGTTTGTAGCCTAATTATAGAAAATTATTTTCATTTTGTCTATTCGTTCTTTTCATAAATTTTCATTTTCAAACCCGGCAGTCTGCACAAAATTGTGGGATATCAGAAAAAACACAATATTTTCATCCACTTTACTTGTCAAAATAGTTACAAAATGGTACACTTTCCCCGGCTGTTCTGAAAATCACTTTCAGCTTTGAAATTGTAAAAATGAAAAGCATTTTCACCATTTGGGCCGTTTTTTCCTTCAAAACTGTGCCCTCTGCACAGAACTGGCGGGTAAAATGTGTTCATTACGCCTCTTGCACAGCGGCGCGGTTTCTCTTATACTTTTATATAAGAAGGTAAGCACGAACACGGCACCGGCACCCGCCGGCAGCCTAAGTCAGGAGAGGGAAGAATGTCTACAAATTTTTGGGAGCTGCTGCAGCAGCATCAGGGCGACCTGACAAAATCCGGCCGCACGGTGGCCGAATATCTGGTGCAGCACGCTGCGGAGGCACAGTATCTGTCCATATCATCGCTGGCCAGAGAGTGTCAGGTGGCCGAGGCCACGGTGTTCCGGTTCTGCCGGGCGCTGGGCTTTGAGGGCTACCACGAAATGCGTATTGCGCTGGCGCAGGCCAACGCCACCGGTGTGCTGGTAAACCAGCAGGAGCCCGCCCCGGACGCCGACACCGCTACTTTGTGCGAGCACGCCTCGGCGCTGTTCATGACCGCCATCAACGGCGCCCAGAATGCCCTTTCACCGCAGGCGGTGGATCAGGCTGTGGCGCTGCTGCACAGCGCCCGGCAGGTGTTCTGCATGGGACAGGGCGGCAGCATGGCCGCCGCCAACGAGATCTGCGCCCGGTTCGCCTGCATCACCAACAAGTTCCGTGCCACCGCCGACAGCCACATGCAGGTCATGGCGGCCAGCCTGATGACCGAGCAGGACGTGGTGCTGTTCGTCTCTTACTCCGGTGCTACCCGCGACCTGATGGAGACCCTGCGCACCGCCAAGGCCAACGGCGCAAAGATCATCCTGATCACCCACTACGAGGACTCCCCCGGCGCAAAGCTGGCAGACATCGTGCTGCTGTGCGGCGCACAGGAAAGCCCGCTGGATTCCGGCAGCATCCCCATCAAGGTGGCGGTGCTGTATGTAGCCGAAGTGCTGGTGCTGCGGTACATTCTGGACGATAAGCCCGGCAGCACCGAAGCGCAGGAGCGCACCACCGAGGCGCTGGCTGTAAAGATGCTTTGAGCATCGAACTAAAATTTTAGGGATAACGAAGCATCCGGGGATGCTCCGTTATCCCTTTTTTACGCAAAAAAATCGGTCAGACCCGCAGGCCTGACCGATTTCCAGCTTATCAATGATGTTGCAGCGCTATACGCTTAATCGCGGCGGCGGCTGTTGAGACCCAGCAGACGCACCACATACAGGAAGATGTTGATGAAGTCCAGATACAGCGTCAGTGCGCCGTAGATGGAAGCCTTTTCCGCCAGCTCGCTGTCCCCTGCGTAGTAGGAGTACATCTGGCTCAGCTTCTGGGTGTCGTAGGCGGTCAGCAGCATGAACACCACCAGACCGATGCCGGAGTACAGCACCGTGCCCATAAAGCCCATGCCGAACAGCACACCGACGAAGCCGGTGATAATCAGCGCAAACAGTGCCATCATCAATTTGGGGCCCCAGCCGGACAGATCTTTGTGGGTGGTGGTGCCGTAAACTGCCATCAGACCGAAGTACAGCGAGGTGGCAAGGAAAGCCAGCACCAGTGTGCCCAGATCAAAGGCAAGGAAATAGTAGCTCAGCACCATGCCGTTGAGCAGGGCGTAGCCTAAGAACACCCCTCTTGCCGCGCCCACGGACATATTCTGCACCCGAGCGCTCAGCACGAACACCAGCGCCAGCTCGGCAATGGTGAACAGCAGGTACAGCGAATTGACCACATAAAACAGCGGGGTGGTGGCGGTGACAAAGGCCGCTGCAAAGGTGATCAGCAGTCCCAGCGCCATCCAGCGGTAGGTGCGGGTCATATAATCAGCCGAGGTCATTGTAGGCTCTGCATAGCCACGGTTGTAATTGTTATAACTCATCTGGGTTCCTCCAGTCTATTCTGCGGAGCATTTCTCTCTTGCTCCGGTCTACGGAATATAGTATACTGCATAGAAATGAACGTTTCATGAAAAAGGCTGTGATATTGTATGTCCCTTGGACTTTATCTGCATATTCCCTACTGTTTTTCCAAATGTCGGTACTGCGATTTTTATTCCCGCCCCGGAGAGCGGGGCGTACCGGACGCCTATGTGGATGCGCTGCTGCGGGAGCTGCACCGCTTTGCGCCGGACGCGCCCCTGCGGCCGGACACCCTCTATTTCGGCGGCGGCACGCCCAGCCTGCTCACCCCGGCGCAGGCAGAACGGCTCATCCGGGCAGCAGACCCCATGCCCGGTGCTGAGATCACCTTGGAGGCAAACCCCGAGACCGTCACCGAGGAGAGCCTGCGGGGCTTCCGGGCGGCAGGGGTGAACCGCATCTCCTTCGGGGTGCAGTCCGCCCGGGACACCCAGCTGCGCACCCTTGGCCGTCCCCACAGCGCCAAGCAGGCGCGGGCAGCCTTTGCCGCTGCCCGGCGCGCCGGGTTCGAGAACATCAGCGGCGACATCATGCTGGCGCTGCCCCATTATACGCAGGCCGAATTTGACGAGACACTGGAGCTGATCGAAAAAGGCGGTGCCACCCACATCTCGGCTTACCTTTTAAAGATCGAGCCGGACTCTGCCTTCGGCAAGCACCCGCCGGAGGGTCTGCCCACCGGCGATGAAGCCGCTGATTTCTACCTTTATGCCGTAGAGCAGCTGGAGCACCACGGCTACCGCCAGTACGAGATCTCCAACTTTGCAAAGCCGGGCTATGAAGGCCGTCACAACCTCATCTACTGGGACTGCGGCGACTATCTGGGCCTTGGCCCTGCGGCGCATTCCTGCATGGGCGGCAAGCGGTTCTGCTACGCGCCGGACACCGCCGCCTTTCTGCAGGATGCCGCCGCACCCATCATGGACGGCAGCTGCGGTGCAGAGGACTACCTGATCTTGCAGCTGCGGCTGCGCAAGGGGCTCGATCTTGATGCCTACAAAACCCTGTACGGCAAGCAGTTTTCCACCGCGCAACTGGCCTTTGTGCAAAACTGTGTCCGCGCCGGGTACGCCACCTTCGATGGCCGCATCCTCGCCCTGACCCCCGCCGGGCTTATTGTGCAAAACAGTATTCTAGCACAGCTGCTCTGATGGGAGGACGAAGCAGAAACAGCAGAAAAAAGTATCGTAAAACAAAACCGCAGCGTATTTTGATACGTTGCGGTTTTTTGGTGGGCGCGGGTGGATTAAAGGAACCCGGATCGCGGCTCCCAGCGGCTGCATCGTGCCTTGGGCGGCACGCGCATCCTGCTGGCCGCAGCCCCAACAGCTCCTCCCTGTTTCTGCCGCTGGCAGCGGTCGTCGCTGTTGCACAGGGGCTTTTTTACCCGCCGGACTATTCGGCGGGTCGATGCTGTTCGAATCCACCCTTGCAGCCCCTTTTTCAAGGCAGGTAAAACAGAAACTCCGGTACCCATTGGATACCGGAGTTCTTGGTGGAGCGAAGCAACCCAAATCCGAACCATTGCCCTCTGGGGCATCTTTGGCGGCAATTTCATCGAAAGTGATGGTTTTTGTGCCGTCTTTGTAGTTGAATGTAATCAAAACTTTTTCATCATAGAGATAAACCGCGTTCACGAACGTGTTGATAAGCGTCTCCCTGTGGCTTTTCACGTTCGGGTCGAGCTTGCGGAAGTTGGTGAGCCAAAATTTTACAAAATCTGCACTGACCTTCGGCTTTGCCAGCTTTTCTTCCGCGATGCGGATCTCCAGTTCCTTCTGCTGAGCTTCCAATTTTTCCAAGCGTCCTTTGGTCGAGCTGGTCAGGATGCCCTCTTGAATCGCATTTAGAAGATTCTCAATGCCCCGTTCAATGTCTTTCATCTGCTTCTCCAGCAGAGGCAGCACCGTGTTCTCCTGTTCCTGAAGAATCATCACCGCATCCACGATAGACCGGATACAGTCATCGTCACGAATCATCTTCATGGTCTCGTTGACTACCAAATCCTCCAGCCACTCTTTACGGACGGTCTTTTTCTTGCAGGTCTTGGTGCGTTTGGCATTGGCACACTTATAATAGTGGTGGACGTTCTTATTCCGGCTCGTTCCGCACTCCCCGAACATCATCGCACCGCACATTCCACAGAACAGCTTGGTCGTCAGTAAATAATCGTCCTCCGCTTTGTGCCGAGCCGGAGCGCGGCGGTTCTTGGCAATTTTGTCCTGCACACTGTCGAACAGTTCTTTCTCAATGATAACCGGGATGCTGTCTGGCATCACAATGTCCTTAAAACGGTTCTCTCCGATATAGCGGCGATTCGTCAACAAAGTTTGAATACTGTTATAGGTGAACTTCTGGTTACGGTTGGTGGTCACGCCACTGTCGTTCAGCCAGTTCATCAGTTCCTTCATGGTCGCACCATCGTTATACCGCTGAAAGGCTTCTACCACAAAGGGAGCTTTCAAAGGGTCGATTTGAAAGAACTTCTCCTCGTCCACTGTATAGCCGATGGGAATCGTTCCACCATTATATTTGCCCTTCAGAACATTCTCGGTCATGCCGCGCACAACTTTTTCAGAAAGTTCTGCCGAGTAGTATTCAGCCATGCCGGTGAGCATACTCTTGACCATGATACCCGCAGGGCTGTCAGAGATGGGCTCCGTGGCAGACACCAGCTTGACATGATTCCGCTCCAACTGGTACTCATAGTGGGCCGAATCATAGCGGTTGCGGGCAAAGCGGTCGAGTTTCCAGACCAGCACGATGTCAAACAACCGCTTTTCGCTGTCCTTGATCATCTGCTGGAAATCCGGGCGGTTATCGGTTTTGGCGGAAAGGGCGCGGTCAATGTAGTGCTTGACCACGGTGATACCGTTTTTCTCGGCATAAGCCGTACATTCACGAATCTGGCCTTCGATGGATTCCTCACGCTGGTTATCGCTGGAATAGCGGGCGTAGATTACGGCGGTCATGGCAGGCACCTCCCATTTAGATATTGTTGAGCAGCAGATACTAAGCAGCAATTGTTTCGTATAATTTATACCATGAATTTTACGTATTTTCAAGTACTTTGAAAAATTCTCATGAAGTATATCGCCTTGAAATTTATAAAAAGGAAACACTTGTAATATTGTGTTGCATCTTATAAAATAGAGGTATCAACAGTTTGCTCTAAGATAGCAAAGGCAGGTGCATCGTTATGACTCCGGAAGCAAGAGCGCGGGAACAAATCGATAACAGATTGCGGCAAAGTGGCTGGACAATTCAGGATCTGAAACAACTAAATCTGACGGTTGCTTCCGGTGTTGCAGTGCGCGAGTTCCCTACTAATACCGGTCCGGTGGATTATGCACTTTTCATTGAGGGAGCGCCAGTTGGTGTTGTAGAGGCAAAGAAGGACGAAGAAGGTCAAGCGCTGACAGACGTGGAAACGCAGTCCAGCCGCTATGCAAATAGCCAGTTCAAATGGGTAAAGCGGGAGTACAAGGTTCGGTTTGCCTACGAAGCCACTGGCGAATTGGTGCGTTTTACCGATTACGCAGATCTTAAATATCGTTCGCGCAAGGTATTCTCGTTCCACCGCCCGGAGACGTTGAAACGCTGGCTTGCTGAACCGGATACTGTGCGCAACAATCTGAAGCGTATCCCGCAGCTGGAGGAATCGGGCTTCCGCAAATGTCAAATCAGTGCAATTCATGGTCTGGACACTTCGTTTTCAGAAAATCGGCCGCGTGCTCTTGTGCAGATGGCAACCGGCGCAGGCAAGACCTTTACAGCCATTACTGCCGCCTATCGGCTGTTGAAATACGGCAGAATGAATCGCATCCTTTTTCTGGTAGATACCCGCAGCCTTGGTGAACAGGCCGAGCGCGAGTTCATGGCCTACAAGCCCAATGACGATCCTCGCAGCTTTTCGGAATTGTATGGTGTACGCCGGTTAAAAAACTCTTATATTTCCGGGGATGTACAGGTCTGCATCAGTACGATCCAGCGGATGTATTCCATTCTAAAAGGGGAAGAACTGGACGAACAGGCAGAAGAGATTCCCTTTGCGGAATATGTCACCGCCGAAAGCAAAGCACCAAAAGAGGTCGTCTACAATGCCAAAATTCCGCCGGAGTTCTTTGACTGTATCATTGTAGATGAATGCCATCGTTCTATTTACAATGTATGGAGTCAAGTGCTTTCCTATTTTGATGCGTTTATCATCGGCCTGACCGCTACGCCGGATAAGCGAACCATCGGCTACTTCAATGAAAATTTTGTCAGCGAATATACGCGAGAGCAGGCCGTTCTGGACGGCGTTAACGTTGGCGAGGACATTTACCTGATTGAAACCGATGTGACGAAAAATGGTGCAACCATCCTGAAGCAGTTGATCGAGCGGCGTAACCGCCTGACGCGCGCAAAACGCTGGGAGCAGACGGACGAGGATGTGTTCTACACACAGTCCAAGTTGGATAAGGATGTCGTAAATCCAAGCCAGATCCGTGCTGTGATTCGCACCTTCAAAGAAGCACTCCATACTACGTTGTTCCCCTACCGGAAAGAAGTCCCCAAAACGCTGATTTTTGCCAAAACAGACAGCCATGCAGACGATATTGTTCAGATCGTCCGGGAAGAATTCGGCGAAGGAAACGATTTTTGCAGAAAGATTACTTACAGTGCGCAGAATCCGGAAGCCGTTCTCAGCTCGTTCCGAAACGACTATAACCCGCGTATAGCCGTTACTGTGGATATGATCGCGACCGGTACGGATGTAAAGCCCATCGAGTGCCTGCTGTTCATGCGGGATGTGCGCAGTAGCAATTACTTCGAGCAGATGAAAGGCCGCGGCACCCGCACGCTGAGCAAGGATGATTTACAAAAGGTAACACCTTCTGCTACGGAAAACAAAGATCATTTTGTGATCGTGGATGCAGTGGGTGTAACCAAATCCAAAAAGACCGAGACCCGCACGCTGGAACGCAAGCCAGCGGTTTCCATGAAGGAACTGATGATGAACATTGCACTCGGTGCGCGGGATGAGGACACCTTGACTTCTCTTGCAAACCGTGTGATTCGTCTCTGCCGCAGGATGGAACGCAGCGAACACAAGCAGTTCAAAGAAACCGTAGGGCAGACCGCAGAGCAGGTTGCGGAGAATCTGCTGAATGCCTTTGATGAAGATGTCATTCAGGCCAAAGCACAAGCAGAAAGCGGCGTGCTTACGCCCGCACCGGAACAGCTTGCACAGACCCAGAAAGAGCTCATCAAACAGGCCGTTGCACCTTTCCAGAAGCCGGAAGTGCGCGATTTTATTGAAAATGTCCGCCGCAGCCATGACCAGATCATCGACAGCGTTAATCTGGACAAAGTACTCTTTGCTGGTTATGATACCAATCAGGAGGAAACGGCAGACCGGGTGATTTCTACATTCAAGGATTTCATCGAGGAAAATAAAGATGAGATCATTGCCCTGCGCATCATCTACAATGAAACGTATAAAAAACGTCCGATGGTACTGAAAAAACTGACGGAACTGTATCAAAAACTCAAAGCAAAGGGCATCACGGTCGAGCGTCTGTGGGATTGTTATGCCATCAAGCAGCCTGACAAGGTAAAGAAAGGCACACTCGCTCAGCTGACCGACCTGATTTCTATTATCCGTTTTCAGATGGGCTATACGGATACCCTCTCGCCTTTTGCCGACCGGGTAAACTACAACTTCAAACAGTGGACTTTCCGCCGCAATACCGGTGCGGTTCACTTTACCGCTGAGCAGATGGAATGGCTGCGGCTGATCAAGGAGCATATCATCACATCGCTGAGCATTCTGCCGGAGGACTTGGAGTATACGCCGTTTGACAGCAAAGGCGGCTTGGGTGGGTTCTATCGGGTGTTCGGGGAAAAGTATCAGGAGATTTTGGACGAATTGAATGAGGAATTGGTAGCGTAAGGAGGAAAATATGACGTTCAATTTTAATACTCCGATGACCTTTTATGAGTTTTTGGCTCTTTGTTTATCAGTATTGGCTCTTATTTTGCCTCTTATAAAAACTGTTTACAAAACATGGATTCAACAACCAAAATTGAAATTTTTACCAGCAGGTCGCACATATTTGTATTTTAATCAAAGTGGCTCGTACATTCGGATCGATGGTGTATACGAGGCGAATGTAAAACCGGTATCCGTAAAAAATATCGCAATAAAAATCGTTCGTCAGAAAGATGATCGAGTATTAAATCTATCATGGGGAACATTTATTTCTCCAGTGAATCAAAGCATGGTAGGAACGTATGTAAATACAACTGAATGTGCACATCCGTTTAGGATAGAATCAAATAGTATGGTATGTACATTCACAGAATTTTCTGATGCGTTTGATGCATTTGGAAAAGCCTTTCGAAAAAATACTAC
>ENA-UEQE01001407-UEQE01001407.1-human-gut-metagenome-genome-assembly--contig:-NODE-1407-length-19458-cov-8.690625_pt1 | contig 19458 bp, 18 predicted proteins | sample MGYA00242934_ERZ507935 | MGnify/ENA primary metagenome ERZ507935 (study PRJEB26167, sample SAMN06115423) | human gut metagenome | host: Homo sapiens | place: China:Anhui | collected 2015-03-30... | reverse complement strand
GAAGCGCCGCAAGAAGTCCGAGGCTGCCCGCAAGAACAGAAACAAGAGATATTATTGATCTCACTGCGAAGGTCTGAGCATCTGCTCAGACCTTCGTTTTTTCAGATTTTCGATGCGTCAGCCTTCCCCGGTGAAGAGAAATCCCGTGAGATCCTCCACCTCCGGCAGCATCACGAACCCCTCCCGGATGCCCAGTACTTGGCCCATCTCCATTTTCCGCTTCAGCGTTCCGGCGTCATCAAAGAGAACGAAGTGTGTCTGTCCGCCCCGGCGATAGGTGAAGTACCGGGCGCACAGATCCTCGGCGTAGAACACGGACCGCCCCTGCATCCGTATGGCCAGCTCCTCCCGACTCAGCCGCACCCCCTCGCCGCTGGGGCAGGGCAGGGGGAAGTCCATCATCAGCCGCTCCAGATCCAACGCCAGCCGCTGAGCGCCGTAGGCGGCGCAGGCCTCCTCCAGACGACCCTGCAGGCTGCCGCCGGAGAGGGCGGTACACAGCAGCACCACCGTCTCCGGCGAGGCAGCGGCGTAGATCTCCGGCACATAGAGGCGGCGGCCGTAGGCCGTCAGCAGCGGCGCCAGCTGCCGGATCAGGGCCGCCCGATCCTCCGCCCACCGGCTCTCCGACAGCTCCTCCAGATCCAGCACTATCCCGGAAAAGCCCCGCCGCAGACACACCCGCACCAACTGACGGGCCAGCGGCTCCGGCTGCTCCACTGCAGGGGCCTGCCGGTCGGATACCACCATCAGGCCACCCCGCAGCGCCGCCGGGAGGGGCGCTGCCAGCAGCTGGGAGCCCGGCCCGATGCGGTAGGCTGCATGGGCCAGCTGGGCCGTGGCGGCTCTGGCCTGTGCCAGCCGGTCCGGTGCGGCGGTGAGATACAGCGTCATGTTCGGTCCCCCTTGTCATCCGGCGGATTTCATGGTATGATAGCGCTGACAGGCAGAGAGGAGGCCCGGAATGATGCGGAAGCGTTCTCCTCTGCCTGTGGATGCCATAGGCAGACTATGTAGGCAGGAGCGGATGTATGCGAGTATCATTGGTGCCGGACCGGCTGTTTGAAACCTATGAGGAGGTCACCCCGGAGTATCTGCGGCAGCGGGGCATCCGGCTGCTGCTGAGCGATCTGGACTATACGCTGGCTCCTAAGTACGTCCCTCACCCGGACGACCGGGTAAGGGAGTGGCTGCGCCGCATGGAGGAAGGCGGGGTGCAGGTGATGATCCTGTCCAACAACCGCTCCTCCCACCGGGTGGAGACCTTTTGCCGAGAGCTGGGCATCCCCTATGTGGGCCATGCACAGAAGCCCCGCACCACAGGCTTTCACCGGGCCATGGAGCAGGCCGGGGTCACCGCCGCCGAGACGGCCATGCTGGGGGATAAGCTGCTGACGGATATGCTGGGGGCCAACCTCAGCGGCGTCACGGCCCTGATGGTGGAGCCGGCCGGCGGGGCCAGGACCCCGTGGCAGAAGGTGCTGCATACCCTCCAGGCCCCCTGGAAGCATTTAGCCGGTGGTGTTCACCGGATCTGAAAGGAGTTTTGATTATGAACCATTTTGCGAAAATTGCGGAAAAGCTGTCTGCCTATGAGCTGGACGGTATGCTGCTGACCTGCGAGGCCAACCGCTTCTATGCCTGCGGCTTCCACTCCACCGGCACTGACGGCGTGGCCCTGGTGACCCGGGAGGGGAACTTCTATTTCACCGACTCCCGCTATATCGAGGCCGCCCACAACAAGGTGCAGGACGCCGAGATCGCCATGACCGACGCCGCCCACCCCTATGTGGACCTGATCAACGCCGCCATGGAGAAGACCCATGTGCAGAAGCTGGGCTTTGAGGATGCGTACATGACCGTGGCGGACTATCGCCACTATTCCGAGAAGCTGCACTGCCAGCTGGTGCCCGCCACGGAGCTGCTGATCTCCCTGCGCCAGAGCAAGGACGAGGAGGAGATCCAGCGGATGATCGCCGCCCAGCGCATCGCCGAGGCCGCTCTGGACCAGATCGTCAAGGAGATCAGGCCTGGCGTCACCGAGAAGGAGATCGCCGCCCGGCTGCAGTATCTGATGCTGGCCGGAGGCGCGGAGAATATGTCCTTTGACCCCATCGTGGCCAGCCGAAAGCCAGATAGCCGAGCTGCGGATCTGGCTGGCGGACAAACTCCACGGCAAAACGGAATACGCCGTACAGCACCGCGAACAGGCCGGAAACGCGCCCGGTGGGGCGAATCTTGGACGAATAGGCCCACAGGACGGCGAACATGACCAGCCCTTCAAGCCCGGCCTCATACAACTGCGAAGGATGGCGCGGCAGCGGGCCGCCCGTGGGGAACACCATCCCCAAGGGGCCGTCCGTAACCCCGCCCCACAGCTCGCCGTTGATGAAGTTCCCGATGCGCCCAAAGAACAGGCCCGGCGGGACGAGGGGCGCGACGAAATCCACCACGTCCATGAACTTCTTCTTGTTGCGGCGGCTCCACCACCAGCCCATCAGCAGCACGCCGATGAGCCCGCCGTGGAACGACATGCCGCCGTTCCAGATCTTGAAAATCTCGGACGGCTGATCGAGATACGCGGGCAAATCGTAAAACAGCACATACCCGAAGCGCCCGCCCGCCACCACGCCGAGCATGATCCACGTCAACAGGTCATCGACCTTCTGCCCGCTCCAGCCCGCCGCAGCCCACGCGGGACGGGACGCACGCCAGCGCGCCAGCCCCCACCCGGTCAGAAAGGCAAACAAATACATAAGCCCGTACCAGTGAACCTGCACGGGGCCAAGGCTCAGGGCGACCGGGCTGATGTTCGGATAGGCCAGCATGATCAGGGCCGCCCCACGGAGGGCTTGCGGCGCTCGAACGTGCCCGTGCGCCCCCCGGATTTGTGCACAAGCCGCACGTCGCGGATAACCATATCCTTCTGAACGGCCTTGCACATATCGTAAATGGTCGCCGCCGCAACCTGGGCGGCGATGATGGCTTCCATCTCCACGCCGGTGCGATCGCTCGTCCGGGCTTCGGATTCGATCAGCACGGCGGGCGGCTCATCCTGAATCTCAAAGCGCACGTCCACAAAACTCAACGGCACGGGATGGCACAACGGGATAAGCTCCGAAGTCCGCTTCGCCGCCATGATCCCGGCGACCTGCGCCGTGACCAGCACGTCGCCCTTGGGCAGGGCGTGTTCCTTGAGCAGGCCGAGCGTATGGGCGTTCATCTCCACGGCCCCGCGCACGATGGCGATGCGCTTGGTGACGTCCTTGCCCCCCACGTCCACCATGCTGATGGAGCCGTCCCCGGCCATGTGGGAAAACGCGGCGTCGCGCACCCCGGAAGCGGCGTCTTCGGCGGCATCTTTCGGGCAGCAGCGCACTTCCCTCACGATACGTTCCGAGGAGGCCGCCACCGTATCCGTCAGTACCTTCAGGACGCCGTCAATATCGAGATCCGAGGTATCGACGATCACGGCGTCGGCGGCGGGCTTGAGAGGCGCGACGGCCCGGTTGCGATCCATGTCGTCGCGCTGGCGGATCATTTCGGTGATCTGCGCGAGATCGGCGGGTTCGCCCTTGGCCTGCAACTCCTCAAAACGGCGCATCCCGCGCACTTCCGGCCTTGCGTCAAGGAAGAACTTGAACCGCGCCGTGGGGAACACCACGGTGCCCATGTCGCGGCCTTCTGCGACCAAACCGGACTCCCCAAGCGACCGCTGGGCTTCTTTCAAGTAATCGCGAACCACCGTGGACGTGGCGAGACGCGAAGCGAGCCGCCCGACTTCTTCGGTGCGGATTTCGCGGCCCACGGGGACATCGTTGCACAATAATACGGAGTCCTCCCCGCCGCCCTGCAACTTAAAGCGGAAGGCGTTGCAGCGCGCCCTCAGTTCGTCTTCCGGCAGCGTTTCCGCGCCCGGCCCGAGGCGCAGGGCTATGGTACGGAACATGGCCCCGGTATCCAGATAGGGAATCCCCAGAATGGTGGCGAGGCGCTTGGCGAGGGTGGATTTGCCGACCCCGGCGGGGCCGTCCAATGTGATGATAGGCAGACACTTCATGATTACAGCAGTTCCCGCATTGCGTTGATAAGCATGGCATTTTCTTCAGCCGTCCCCACGGATACGCGGAGGTTCCGGGGCAGGCCGTAGCTGGTCAGCGGACGCAGGATGATCCCGCGGCGCAGCAAATCCTCAAACAGGGCGGCGGCGCTGGGGCCGTCCGCCGGAAGCTCGAACATGAGGAAGTTCGACTGGGAAGGGAAGACGCGGCATCCGAGCTTTGTGAGCTCCCCGGTGAGCCACGCGCGGCCTTCGCGAACCACCCGCACGGTCTCATCGTGGAACGCCACGTCTTGCAGCGCGGCGATCCCGGCCTCCTCAGCCATCAGGTTCACCGAGAAAGGCAGGCGCACACGCCAGTAGTGATCGGCCAGCTCCTCCGGCACAATGGCGTAGCCGAGGCGGAGCCCGGCCATACCGAAGCTCTTGGAGAACGTGCGCGAAATGATCACGTTGGGGAATTCGTCCAGCCGCTTCGCCAGCGAGTAATCCGCCTCGTCGTCGGTGAAGTCCATGTAGGCTTCGTCCAGCACGAGCAGGCAGGTGTCGGGCAGCGCCTTCGCCAGCCTTTCGAGTTCCGCCGCCGGAGGCGTATATCCCGACGGGTTGTCGGGCGTGGTGACGAACACGAGCGACGTCTTGTCGTCCACCAATTTGAGCAGGTTATCCCACGGGAACGAGAAGTCGGCGTTCACCGGGGTCTGGCGCAGCTCCACGCCGCACAGGGCGGCCTGCGTCGTGTAGATGCCGAAGCAGGGCTTGAAGGCCGCCGCGTTGTTCACGCCCGGCTCGGCGCAGATGCGGAACAGCAGGTCGATGACTTCATCGGAGCCGTTTCCCACGATGACGCGGGAGGACGATACGCCGTGATGGGCGGCGATGGCCTTCACAAGGCGGGGGTTTCCGGCCTGCGGATAACGGAATGCCAGTCCCGCATGCGTTTCCAGCGTATGCTGAACCAGCGGAGAGGTTCCGAGAGGGTTTTCATTGCTGGCGAGCTTGATGACCCGTTCGATGCCGTACTTCTCGCGGATCTCGTCGATGGAGAGCCCTGCCGTGTAGGGCTTGAAGCCCCGGACCAGTGAACGCATGGGGATGGGAGACATGGCAAGTTCCTTCTATGGTTGTAAAGGAGGAAGTTTCCTTTTTTCCGCCCGTATCGTCAAGGCGAATGACTGGGGTGGGTGATGGTTGGGTGGGACTTGGAGGGGGGGAGGGAACCTTTCTGGAGAAAGGTTCCCTCCCCCCCTCCAAACCTCCCCCTCTCCCTCCCAAGACTTTCGCGCTTATCGAATCCCCGCTTGCGGCCTTCCCCGGCGGCGAAAGGAGAGGCACGGCGTGGGAAAAGGCATATGCCCATGAAGGGGAGCGGCGGCACGGGGCCACACTCCCTCATGCATCCGCCTCCATGCCGGGCGTCAGAAGCAACCGCCGCACAGGGGCCCCCTGCCGGGTGCGGGAAAAGGCCGGGCGCAGGTTATGACGAGCCTCCCCGGATGGAGCTCCCCGCCGGGTGTGGAAAAACATGGCCCTGTCATGGCATGTGGTTGTTTCATCTCCACAGTACAGTGAAAGTATGGCCTTTTTCTCCAGTTTCCCATTGGCGGGACTCACGGCTGAGGCATTTTGTCGGTTATGCCTTTGGAACCTCAAGGAAAAAAACATCAACCACTTTCTGGGCCGTGTCGTCAATTAGATATAATATATTGAAATTATTTAATTATTTTTTCAAGCCGCAAAATAATCATTTCAATAATTTCAAATAATTATATGTAAAATGGCGACACAGCCTAGGACATGGCCAAAAACATCCGCGGCGCGCGAGACCGAATTTATCCTTCATGGGGCTCCCCGCCAGCGTGGAAAAACAAGGCGACAAAAAAACCGGGAATGACCAGCATTCCCGGTTTCCGCAACTGCCCCGGCGGAGGAGCGCAAGGGCGAGGTGAACCGCAACATGACATCATGGGCCGTTTTCGCGTTCGGATGGCGGATGCCGGCGGACGCAAAATCTGGGAAAAACAGCCTTGGGAAGGCCCCTCATGCATATTCTCAGAGGTTCACGAGGGAAGGCGGGGGGAAGCCCGCGGAGGGGCCCCTCCCCAAGCGCATCAGTTATTCGCCTTTCACGACCTCAATCTTGCGGGCGGCGGGCTTTTCGGGTTCCTTGCGGGGGATCTCGATGCTCAGCACGCCATCCTTGTGGGTCGCGGTGATCTTGTCGGTTTCGACGTCTTCCGGCAGGGAGAGCACGCGGCGGAACGAGCCGTATGAACGCTCCATCCGGTAATAGCCCTTCTTTTCGTCCTTATCCTCGGTTTCGTTTTTCTTTTCGCCCTCGACAATCAGCATGTTGTCGCGGACTTCGATATTGACCTGATCCTGCGGCACGCCGGGGAGCTCAACTGTGGCTTTGTACGCCGTATCGGTCACGGACAAATCCATATGGGGGATCAGCATATCGGGGGCATTGTCGGCAGCCCGCGGGGCCATGCCGGAGAACGCCCTCCACGGCGAGAAGAACCCGCCGAAAAAGTCGCCAAAAAGCCTGTCGATTTCATTGTGGAGCTGATCCACCGGGGTATAGCCCTGAGGGGCGGGGGCGGCTGTACGGTGGGCAGGAGCGGAAGCAGCGCCGTGATGACCGCAGCACGAACCATGATTACGAGTAGTTTCCATAACAACAACCTCCTGTGGATAACTTTTGTAACCAAGAGATAATGCTGTATTCACTCGTGTCAATTCCTGTGTATAAAAATAATTCCAATTCTGGAAAACGCTCCACGCCCGCATCCGTGGAGGATTGACAGGATGGGGGCGCCCCGCCTACACTCCTACCGTTCTCAGGGCGGGGTGAAAGTCCCCACCGGCGGTATTCCCCAGATTCGGGGAGAGCCCGCGAGCGCCCTCCATGTGGAGCGGTCAGCAGATCCGGTGAGAAGCCGGAGCCGACGGTAACAGTCCGGATGAAAGAGAAATGGACAGCCGGCGCATCCGTGCGCCGCGAGAGCCTCAACATGCACAGCTCCCGGGCTGCGGCGTTCCGCCGCGGCGCTCCTGTCTGTCGCCCTGATGCTGCACATCCAACGCATTGGAGAGCATCATGAGCCAGCATCAGTTCACCACCACCCCCAATGAACGCGTGGAAGCCGCCGTCGCCGCCGTCCGCAAAGGCCGGGGCGTCCTTGTCGTGGACGATGAGGATCGCGAAAATGAAGGCGACGTCATCTTCCCCGCCGTCTCCATCACCAACGAGCAGATGGCCCTGCTTATCCGCGAATGCAGCGGCATCGTCTGCCTCTGCCTGCCGGAAGACAAGGTTCGCCAGCTCGAACTGCCTCAAATGGTGGCAAACAACACCTGCAGGAACCGCACGGCCTTCACCATTTCCATTGAGGCCGCCGAAGGCGTCACCACCGGCGTTTCCGCCGCCGACCGCGTGAAGACCATCCGCACAGCCATCGCCGACGGTGCCGTACCCGGCGACCTGAACCACCCCGGGCACGTGTTCCCCCTGTGCGCGAGATCCGGCGGCGTGCGCGAGCGCGCCGGGCACACCGAGGCCAGCGTGGATCTTATGCGCCTTGCGGGGCTGCCGCCCTACGGCGTCTTGTGCGAACTCACCAACCCCGACGGCACGATGGCCCGGCTCCCCGAAATCATGGCCTTCTCCCAACTGCACGATATGCCCGTCCTTCAGGTACGGGACTTGATCGAGTACATGGAACGCTAACCGAGGAAACCTCACCATGAACAACGCCATTCCGTTCCGCGCCGTGCTGGGCGTGCTGAACCGGCTCGAATCCGAGGCCGCCGGGGGCGCTCCCGTCTGCGCCGCCGTCGTCAACCGCACGGGCAAGCTCGCCGCCTTCCTCAGTCTGGACGGCACCCCCGAACGCGCCGAAGCCATCGCCCGGAGCAAGGCATACACCGCCATGCGCATGGAATCGACCACGCAGGCATTCCACGACCGCCTCATCCGGGAAAACCTCTCCATCGCGGACTTCTGCGATCCGGGCTTCTCCGCGCTGCCCGGAGGCGTGCCCGTATTCGACGAAACCGGGCGCTGCATCGGCGGCGTCGGCATCAGCGGCAGGAAACCGCAGGAAGACGCCGAGCTCGCCGAACGCCTGGCCCGGCAGCTCATGGGAAAGGAATAGGGCGGCAAACGCAGGGGCGGCGGGCCAAAAGGCAAGCCGTCCTTGCCGCTTCAATCCGTACTGACGGCAGCCTCGCCGCAACGGGCCGGGAAAACGTTTCCGGCCCGTTTCCCATATCCCCGCAGCCCATCTTTTCGCGCGGACAAGGGCCGCTGTCCGCTTTCTTGCCCCTGAAACGGCAGGGCATGCATCTTTCCATGCGGCCAAGAACCACTGGGAAGAAATGGCGGCGGGGGAAAAGGACATGCCTGACAGCCCCAGGGACGCCCATTCTTGGGAACGGCCCTGCCGTCCGGCAGCATTTTCCCCGGCTTGTGCGGAAGAATGCGATATTCTGCATTCCTTATTAGGGGTCTTTCAATTTTCCCCGGCTTGTGCGTAAGACGGCCTGATCCGTCTTACGCGCTTGGGCTGGAGCGGATTCTCCCCGGCTTGTACGGAAGGCTGCGCCGTAGGAAACGGTTGATGCTTTATTTCTTGAAACTCCAGGGGAATAACCGGCAAAAGGCCCCGGGCGCGGAGTCCATCGGCGGAAAATATGGAGAAACTCCCTGTACTTTCACCGTACGGTAAAGGGAAAACAACCGCATGCTATGGCGGAACCATACGGAAAAGAATAAAGGTTCCTTGGCTGAGAACGCTGATAATCCCCTCTTGACCACTCTACGGGTCGATGTCATTCAGAGAAATATACCATTGCGTTATTCTTTCCCGTAATGGCGGCGGGCGGCTGCGGCCGCCCATGTGAACGGACTCGCTCCGGGGCAAAGCCGCCGGAGAAGGGAGGCCCGGAAGGAAAACGCCCGCTGTGCGGCGGGCCCTTTCTCCGAGCCTTTCTGCAATATAAGGAGATCAAGATGAATACCCACGGCTTTAGCCTCGTGCGCGAGGAAAGGCTTTCCGAAGTTTCCGGCACCGTCAAACTGTGGCGGCACGACGCCACCGGCGCGGAGCTGCTCTCCATAACCAACAGCGACGAGAACAAGTGCTTCGGCGCGACGTTCCGCACCCCTCCGAAAGACTCCACCGGCGTAGCCCACATCCTCGAACACTCCGTGCTCTGCGGCTCGGAAAAATATCCGGTGAAGGAACCCTTCGTCGAACTGCTCAAGGGGTCGCTCCAGACCTTCCTCAACGCCTTCACCTTCCCGGACAAGACCTGCTACCCGGTCGCCAGCGCCAACCTTCAGGATTTCTACAACCTCGTCGACGTCTACCTTGACGCCGTATTCTTCCCCCGCATCGACGAGAACTGCTTCCAGCAGGAAGGCTGGCACATCGAAGCCGACAGCCCCGCCGGGCCGCTCCGCTACAAAGGCGTTGTCTTCAACGAAATGAAGGGCGTGTATTCCTCGCCGGATTCCGTGCTGGCGGAGCACTCCCAGCAGTCACTGTTCCCGGACATGACCTACGGCCTCGACTCCGGCGGCAACCCCGAAGTCATCCCCCAGCTTACCTACAAGGCCTTCAAAGCATTCCACGAGTCGCACTACCACCCGTCCAACACCCGCTTCTTCTTTTGGGGCGACGACCCCGAAGAACGGCGTTTCGCGCTGCTTGAGCCGTACCTGTCGCGCTTCACGGCCCGCGAGACCGACAGCGCCGTGCCGCTCCAGCCGCGCCTCGACGTGCCCCGCCAGCTTGAATTTCCCTATGCCTCCGGCGAAGACGGCGACAAGGGGCATGTGACCCTCAACTGGCTGACGTGCGAAACCGCCGACACGGGCGAGCTCCTCGTGCTGGAAATGCTGGAGCACATCCTCCTCGGCCTGCCCGGTTCGCCCCTGCGCAAGGCGCTGATCGAATCCGGCCTCGGCGAAGACCTCACCGGCGGCGGCCTTGAAACGGATCTGCGCCAGACGTTCTTCTCCGTGGGCCTGCGCTCCATCACGCCCGGCACCGCCGGGGACGTGGAAATGCTGGTTATGGAAACGCTGGCCGAGCTTGTGGAAAACGGCATCCCCGCCGCAGCCGTGGAAGCCGCCGTGAACAGCGTGGAATTCGACCTGCGCGAAAACAATTCGGGGCGGTTCCCGCGCGGCCTCGCCGCCATGATCCGCAGCCTCGCCACATGGCTGTACGACGGCGACCCCATCGCCCCGCTGGCGTGGGAAAAGCCCCTCGCCGCCCTCAAGGCCCGCCTCGCTTCCGGGGAAAAGGTCTTTGAAGGCGCCATCAGGCGCTGGTTCCTCGACAACGGGCACCGCTCCACGGTCATCCTGACCCCGGATTCCGGCCTTGCCGCCGAACGCGAAGCCGCCGAAGCCGCCAAGCTCCAGCGCATCTACGACGCCCTTTCCGATGAAGACCACAAGGAAATCGTGGCCCGCACCGAAGCCCTGCGCGCCAGCCAGCAAGCCCCGGACAGCCCCGAAGCCCTCGCCGCCATACCGAGCCTGACCCTTGCGGATCTGCCCCGCGAGAACGTAATCCTGCCCAAGGAAGAAGGCAGGGCGGGCGATCTGGCCATCCTCGCCCACGACATCGACACGTCCGGCATCCTGTATGCGGAAATCCTCTTCCCGCTGGACGCCGTGCCCGCCGAACTCCTGCCCCTCGTCCCGCTCATGGGCCGCAGCCTTACGGAAATGGGCACGTCCAAGCGCGATTTCGTGGAGCTCGGCACCCTGCTGGCCTCCAAGACCGGCGGCATGGACGCCGCGCCCCTCGTCGCCACCATGCGCGGCACCCGGATGCCCGTCGCCAAGCTCTGCCTCGGCGGCAAGGCCACGGCGGACAAGGCCGACGACCTGTTCTCGCTCATGGCCGAAGTCCTCACCGACACCAACTTCGACAACCCGCAGCGGTTCACCCAGATGGTGCTGGAGGAGCGCGCCCGCCTTGAGCAGTCGCTCATCCCCGCCGGGCACGGTACGGTCATCGCCCGCCTGCGCGCGGCCTACAGCCTTGCCGGACGGATCAGCGAAGCCATCGGCGGCATCACCTACCTTGAAGCCATCCGTGCCCTGTCCGAGCGCGTGGTCAGCGACTGGGACAGCGTGCGCGCGGATCTCGAAATCCTGCGCGGCCTCATCCTGAACCGTCAGGGCGCCATCCTCAACCTCACCGCCGACGCGGGCACCCTCGCCGCCGTGCAGCCCTACGCCGCCGCGCTCGGCCGCGCCCTGCCCACGGCCTTCTCCGTGCCGCTGGAACGCGAACCGCTCAAGGCCGCGGCGAATGAGGCCCTCATCGTGCCCGCGCAGGTCAACTACGTCGGGAAGGGTTGCAACATCTATGATCTCGGCTATACGTGGCACGGTTCCGCGCACGTCATCACCCGGCATCTGCGCATGGGCTGGCTGTGGGATCAGGTCCGCGTGCAGGGCGGCGCGTACGGTGCGTTCTGCGCGCTCGATCGCATGAGCGGCTCATTGGCGCTGGTTTCCTACCGCGATCCCAATGTCGAAAAGACCCTCGCCACCTACGACGCGACCGCCGATTACCTGCGGAAGCTGGATCTTTCCGACCGCGACCTGACGCTTGCCATCGTGGGGGCCATCGGAGATCTCGACACCTATCTCCTGCCCGACGCACGGGGAGCCGCGTCGCTGTCCCGCCACCTGACGGACGACCGCGACGATCTGCGCCAGCAGATGCGCGAGGAGATACTCGGCACGACCCGCCGCCACTTCACGGAATTCGCCGACGTCATGGCTGAAGCGGCCAAAGCCGGGACGGTATGCGTCCTCGGCGGCTCCGCAGCCGAAAACGCGGCAACGGAACATGGCTGGACGAAGAAAAAAGTCCTGTAACCGCCCATGACGCGGCCCGGAAAACAACATTTCCGGGCCGCGTCCGGCGATGTCCTCTGCAACACCGGCAAGCCTTCCGCCGGAGTCGTCGTATAGGAGAAGTCATGGAAACAAAAGGGACTGCCCCCGCCACTCCCGCCACAGAACGCCGTCAGCGCACGCCTCTCGCCGTCACCCGCGAACGGGTTCTCGGCATCGCGGAACGGATGTTCCGTCAAAGCGGCGTTCAGGCCGTAAGCGTCGACGCCATCGCACAGGCCGCAGGCATCAAAAAAATGACCCTTTACCGCTGTTTCCCTTCCAAGGAAGAACTGGTCTTGGCCTGTATGGATCAGTGGGAAGCCGCATTCCGGCGGATTTGGGATCAGGCGCAGGATCAATACCCCAATGAACCCGCCCGCCAGCTTCTGGCGTTTTTCCAGTCCATTCACGAGCTTGTCTCACAGCCCGGATACAGCGGCAACGTGTTCATGCACCTGATGACCGATTATACCGACCCGGAACATCACATCTGCGTGCGCGTGCGCGAACAGCGGGCTTCCTTGCGGGCGGACGTGCGGAACCTGCTCGCCAAGGCGGAGGCCCCCGACCCCGACCAGCTCGCCGATACCTATTGCCTGCTGCTTGAAGGGCTTTTTACCACGGCCCGCACCTACGGGTTCGACAGCGGGCCTGTCCGCAACGCCCCCGCCATCGCCGAAAAAATGCTCCGCCAAGGCTGCGGCTCCCGCGCGTTCCCGCCAGAGCCGCGCAGGTTCCGCCGCTGGTAGGGCGTTTCACAAGAAAAGGCGTTCCCTGCAAGAAAACGGTTTCGCATCGAAGGTGCCCGATGCGAAACCGTTTTCTTGCGGGTATGCCTCTGTAAAGGCAAGGCCCCTGTCAGGGCATTAGTTGCTTCATCACCACTGCATACTGAAAATACAGCCTTTTATCCTGTTTTTCCCTTAACGGAATCCATGACTAAGGCATTTTGTTGGTTATGCTTGGAACTCCAAGGAGAGAGGCATCAGCCATTTTCTATGGCACAGCCAAGGTAAAAAACTAAGGCTCTGTTATAGTTTGTGGTTGTTTCATCTCCACAGTGAGGTAAAAATACAGCCTTTTTCTCCGGTTTTCCCCTTGGCGGGATCCACGGTTAAGGCATTTTGCATGTTATCCCTTTAGATCTTCAAAGAAAAAAGCATCAACCACTTTCTATAACACAGCCAAAACTAACGTTCCAAAAGCCTGTTTTTCATATTTGCTATATAGACGCCGAGCAGTATTATGAGCGTCCCATAACATTGCATAGCTGAAAAATCTTCATCAAGCACAAAAACGCCGGCCAATATGGATACTGCCGTTGATATGCCCACAAACGATGAGGCTTTACTCGTTCCAATATATGATATTGACATATTGAACAATAAAAAAGACAGGACGGAAGATGCGATCCCAAGATATATAACGGAAAACAGGAATTCCGTATTTTGAAACGGCAGCATGAACCAATCAACGGCAGTACCTGCGGCTATGCTCCTTCCTATCGCCATAGTAGTAAAAAAGCAGGCTCCGCACGCGATCATGGCATATGTCTTTTCAATATTTGTTATTGCATATGCTTTTTCAGCAGAAACGCAGTACAAGCTGTAAGACAATACGGCCATACATAGCATTATATAGCCGATCCCGTTGAAAGAAGACTCGAATCCCTTTGCAATTACACAAACGACCACCCCAAGAACCGTTAAACAAATGCCGAAAGTTTGAAACCTTGTCGGTTTTTTGTGCAGAAAAAGGATTGATGCGGCGAGTGAGGCTATTGGGATACTCGCAATTATGGCCCCGCTCTCTGAAGCCGTCGTCATCTGTATTCCAAACGTCTCACATGTAAAATAGGCTATCGGCTGAAGAAAGGCTATCTTTAGCAACGATGGCAAATGTTTCTTCTTTATGTTTATATTTATATATCCTGTAGCCAATAAAATATTCATCATGATGAACGCCAGTAAAAAGCGCCACCCCAGCAACGTCACAGCATCGACGTCCGATGTTATTTTCTTTGTAAATAAATAGCTAAGGCCAAAAAGGGTTTCGCATGACACAGCACATGCGCACCCGATAAGAGTCCTTTTTTGTATCTCGGTCATTCCAGCTCGAATCCTCCTGCCCGTCGGCCCACCATGCTCAGTCTGCTTGTCAGGCATCATCCCCCGTTCCCTGCCGGTGCGGGAGGCCGCCTCCTTTGCCGACGCCTCCGGGTAGACGGTTCGCCGCCCATGCACCGGTTGTCCGTGTCCATCCCGCCGATGCCAGCTGTGGCAGCCGGATTTTTCCCAAGCAAGCGCTTCCGCCGCCCCTTGAGGCGTTCGGCTTACCGCATGGCGGCCAGCGTGCCGTTTTCCCGCGTCACCCGCTGTTGCCGTAAGGTTTGCCGGGCCCCTATTTCTTCATATCCCAGAGCGTGCCGATAAAATCGGTGAGCGCCTGCCGGTTGATGCCCGCAGGCGGATAGGAGAGCTTTTCATCCCCAGCCCCCTACCAATGCGGGAGGCCGCTTCCTTTGCCGACGCCTCCGGGTAGCCGGTTCGCCGCCCATGCCCCGGTTGTCCGTATCCACCTCACCGATGGCGGCTGTGGCAGCCGGATTTTTCCCAAGCACGCAAGCGGTTCCGCCGCCCCTTGAGGCGTTCGGCTTTCCGCACGGCGGCCGGTGTGCCGTTTTCCCGCTTCACCCGCTGTTGCCGCAAGGTTTGGGCCGGGCCCTCTTCATATCCCAGAGCGTGCCGATAAAATCGGTGAGCGCCTACCGGTTGATGCCCGCAGGCGGATAGGGGAGCTTTTCATCCCCCGCCCCCTGCCGATGCGGGAGGCCGCTTCCTTTGCCGACACCTCCGGGTAGCCGGTTCGTCGCCCATGCCCCGGTTGCCCGTATCCACACCGCCGATGGCGGCTGTGGCAGCCGGGTTTTACCCAAGCAAGCAGTTCCGCCGCCCCTTGAGGCGTTCGGCTTTCCGCACGGCGGCCAGCGTACCGCTTTCCCGCGTCACCCGCTGTTGCCGCAACGTATGGGCCGGGCCCCTATTTCTTCATATCCCAGAGCGTGCTGATAAAATCGGTGAGCGCCTGCCGATTGATGCCCGCAGGCGGATAGGGGAGCTTTTCATCCCCGTTCCCTGCCGGTACGGGAGGCCGCTTCCTTTGCCGACGCCTCCGGGTAGCCGTTTTCGCCGTCCATGCCCCGGTTGTCCGTATCCACCCCGCCGACGACGGCTGTGGCAGCCGGGTTTTCCCCAAGACACGCAAGCGGTTCCGCCGCCCCTTGAAGGATTCGGTTTTACGCACAGCGGCCGGCGTGCCGTTTTCCCGCGTCACCCGCTGTTGCCGCAAGGTTTGGGCCGGGCCCCTATCTCTTCATATCCCAGAGCGTGCCGATAAAATCGGTGAGCGCCTGCCGATTGATGCCCGCAGGCGGATAGGGGAGCTTTTCCTTGGGCCGGGGAAGTTCCACGCCGCCGTTTTTGGGATCGCCGTTCAGCAGTTGGAAGGCTTCCAATGCCCTTGCCTCGAAAGCCGCCAGCAGGGGGATATTGTCCTCAAGCGGCATATCGGAAAGCGCGGGGAGGGGCTCGCGGTATTCGACGATGAGCTTGGCCTTGTAGAACCAAAGGACAAAGGTAAAGCGGCGGACGAGGCTGCCGTTCTCCCACAGTCCCGGCTCGTCGGAAGCCCACGGGTCATCCTTCGAGCCCAAAACATAGGTATCCGCAAACCCGGAAAAACCGTTGATGTCCTGCTTCTTGTGCCTGATCGGGGGGAAACCGGGTTCCGGTTCCACGGGCCATGTTTCGCCGTTCTGGGAAACCGCCAGGAGCGCGACAAGGTGCGCCGGCGCCTGCGGGCGGCTGTACAGGGCATACACGGCCTGTACCGAGGTAGCCTGAAGCATGCCGTTTTGTACCGAAGGCGAAAGATCCACGCGCCGGGCGTCGACGGAGGCAAAATCGGCGGCGGGCTTCACAGCCACGGCGGGACGGGCGGGCGATACCAACATGCCGTCGGCCACGCCCCGGATAAGCCCGCCCTTGGCGTTCATGCCGACAAAGGCCGCCAACGCGATGACCAAAATGGGAATAATGATTTTGAACATCTGCTGTCTCCACTCAGAAATGCCGAAACGGATCACGCCGTTTCGCCGTCAAGCAAACCACCTGTTTTCCAAACGCCGCATAGACACCCGCCGGCCTATCCCTCCGAAAGCGGCAGGGGAAGGCTCTGCGGGGCAGGTGAGCCCCCGGAGGGGCGCAATCCCTTATTTAGAGGTTGAGCTGTGTTGCAGGGAGCCCCGGAGGGCATGGGGCAGCCAAGCTGCCCCCAGCCTGCCCTCAAAGAAGGCTGCGGGACAAAGGAGCCTCCCCGCCCTTCGGAAAGGCCCTCTCCCCCTGTGCCTACCACTTCACGCCCGGTTCCTCGTGGAACGCGGCGCGGTGACGGGCGGCGAAATCCTCATAGGTAAACGCATGCTCCTGCGTGCCCTGATGTTCGATGCAGTAGCTGGCGCACGTCGCGCCGAGCCGGGCGGAAGCGGGCACGTCGAGGCCGTGCAGGAGGCCCTTGAGCAGGCCGGAGCGGAACGAGTCGCCCGCACCGGTGGGGTCGGCCACGGTTTTGGGCGCGGCGATGCCCACGGTTCCCCCTTCGCCATTGTTGATGACCGACCCCTGTTCGCCGAGCGTGGTGATCACGCCGCCGGTCAGGGCGCACAGCTCGGCGCGGGTACGCCGCGTGGCCTTGCAGATCATCTCCAGCTCATAGTCGTTGGTCACGAGCAGGGCCGAACCGGTGATGGCGTCAAGCAGGTCGTCGCCGGAAAGTGCCGGGATCTGCTGGCCGGGATCGTAGATGTACCGGATGCCCTTTTCGCGGAACAAACGGGGAAGCACCTTCATATCGTCAAGGTTGCTGGGGGATACGATGCCCCAGTCGGCGGAGGCGTCGGCGTGCGGGAACGCGTACTCGCACGGGAACCCCATCGCGGCGGGATGGAACCCGTTGATCTGGTTGTTGTTCTTGTCGGTAATCAGCGTGCAGCTCGCGGTAAACTCATCCTTCATGATGCGGACGCCTTCGAGCGAAATCCCTTTCGATTCGAGGAACGCGCCGTATTCGGAAAAGTTCCTGCCCGCCGTGGCGAGGATAAGCGGCTTTTCGCCCATCAGCGCCAGCGTGTAGGCGATGTTCCCCGCGCAGCCGCCGCGTTTTTCCACCAGCCCGTCGATGAGGAAGCTCACGTTCAAAATATGCAGCTTGTCGGCAAGGATGTGGTCGGCGAACGCGCCGTTAAAGGACATGATGCGATCGAAAGCCAGCGAACCGGCGACATAAATGGACATTATTCCTCCGGGTGTGTTGATTGGGTGATCCAGGCGAGAAAATCCGCGTCCCCCCGTGCCACGGGCAGGGCCACGATGCAGGGGGTCTCATAGCTGTGCAAGGCACGCACCCGGACGGCCAGCGCTTCAAAACGATCGTCGTCCGTCTTGGCGATGAAGGGGATCTCTTCGGAACGGCAAAGTTCTCCCTTCCACGAATAGACCGAGCGGATCGGGGCCATGATGTTTACGCAGGCCGCAAGGCCGTTTTCCACCAGATCCCCGGCGATGCGTTCCGCCTCGTCCGCCGAAACCGCCGTCATATAGACGAGAAGCGCCATATCCCCTCCCTTCACAGTGCGTTGGGCAGAAACGATAGCCGTTTCACACCGTTCTGGCAATCGAGCCGCCCAGCCCGATCACGGGCCTTTTTGAGAAAATTTTTTGTTGTTTGATTGAACAGAACAGGTTGACGCCTACGGCATGGGGGGCTATCAAATATATAAAGGTAACTGTTTTATAACCCTTTTCTCTGGAGGAGAGCCATGTCTGCCTATGGAAGCACTGTTTCCGATGTCATGGTCGAGGGCGGCACGCGGTGCAGGCTGGATACCGTTACCTACACCTCGCCAGAATTCGACGAACTGGAAACCATCGTTGAAGTGTGCGAACCCCTTTATGAAACCGAAAAGCCCACCATGCAGGCCCCTGTGGAACAGGGCCCTGAGCCGGTCATCTTCGTTTCCCCCGAATTCGACGAAATCGAAACGCTCATGTAAGCACCCGGTGAGTGAACAGCACTCCCGCATGGGCGGGAGGTCTCTTCACTCACCGGCCCCCGGCATGGCCCCGCCGCTTGGCTTTTCGGCATCCCGATCTTATGGTTTTGTTTCCGGCGTTCCGGGCGGAATATCCGTCCGGGACACGTTGCCGCGCCCCTTGCGGCGCGCCACCCCGAATGAAGGAAACGACCATGACAGACAAACAACGGGCTGCAAAAGTCCTTGAACTGCTCGCCGAACGCTATCCCGATCTGGAAACCCACCTTATAGCCGAAAACCCGTGGGAGCTGCTCGTCGCCACGGTGCTTGCCGCGCAATGCACGGACAGGCGCGTGAATCAGGTTACGCCCGAACTTTTCCGCCGCTGGCCCGATCCGGCGGCCCTCGCCCAAGCCACCATCCCCGAACTTGAGGAAGTCATCCACTCCGTCGGTTTCTATCACAGCAAGGCGAAACACCTCATCGCCGCCGCGCAGATCGTCGTGAAGGAGTTCAACGGGAAAACGCCCAACACCATGAAGGATCTCATCAAGCTCCCCGGCGTGGCCCGCAAGACGGCCAATGTGGTTCTGTGGGGCGGATTCGGCATCAACGAGGGCCTTGCCGTGGACACGCACGTCAAGCGCATCTCCGGGCGACTTGGGCTCACCAAGCATACCGATCCCGTGGACATCGAAAAGGATCTGATCAAGCTGTTCCCGCAATCCGAATGGGGCAACGTCAACCATCGGATGGTCTGGTTCGGCCGCCATGTCTGCGATGCGCGGAAGCCCCTGTGTGACGAGTGCGAGATGGCTTCGTTCTGCCCCAAGGTAGGCGTGGAGTAGAATCATTCCGGCAGCCTATTGATTATCATGGCATCATTTTCCCCTCATCGTACCCTGAACGTATGGATTACGTTCCTGCATCTGAGGGGCGCAGCAGAGTCCGGGGCTGCGGCCCTTTTCAGGAAGCGGTCGGTACAACCTGCCCGGAGGAAGAGGAGAAACGCCATGAAACGCCTCATCGTCGCTCTTGCGCTCGCCGCATCGCTCGGCATGGCCGGGAATGCCCTTGCCTTGGACAAGAAAATCAACATTTTTAACGGTGCCCAGTACGACATTTATACGCTGTACCTCTCTCCCACCAACGCCAATGATTGGGAAGAAAACCTGTTGAAGCAGGAAACCCTCCCCAACGGCGACAAGGTGGACATAGAGGTCAGCCGTACCGAAAAGGCCGAAGCCTGGGACGTCAAAGTCACCAACAAGGCCGGCGAAACCATGACATGGATCGGCGTGCCGCTGAACAAGGCCGGCCAGATCACCCTGCTCCCCGACGGGAAGTATGAAGCCCGTTAATGGGATGGCG
>ENA-UEQE01001406-UEQE01001406.1-human-gut-metagenome-genome-assembly--contig:-NODE-1406-length-19468-cov-5.121758_pt1 | contig 19468 bp, 15 predicted proteins | sample MGYA00242934_ERZ507935 | MGnify/ENA primary metagenome ERZ507935 (study PRJEB26167, sample SAMN06115423) | human gut metagenome | host: Homo sapiens | place: China:Anhui | collected 2015-03-30... | reverse complement strand
CGCAAGGGTGACGTGGGCAGCACGGAACACCAGCGGCAGATCATTGATACCTTTGTCAACTCGGTCTACGTCTTTGATGACCGGGTCGTACTCAATTTCAACTTCACGGATGATGCCAAAACGGTCACCCGTGAGGAAGTGTTGGGTTCGAGTGCTGTGGACAATGCTCCACTCAAAAATCCGTTGTCAGATGACAACGGATTTTTTTATTTATCTGCATCTTGCCTCCCGGCAGAAAAGACGGTACAATAAAATAAAGCACAGCAGGGGGCGGGCGAGATGGAGAAACTGGAAGCGAAGCTGAAAGCAGTGGACTGGGCCGTGCGGGATGTACTGGTGGGTACTATGCGCAGCCCGCAGCAGCTGGATATTTGCCGGAAGCACTGCTTTTATTACATCCCGGCAGAGCGCCTGCAGGACAGTGATTTTCCTATCCGCTATGTGGCCCTTTACCAATCGCAGTATGTGTTCGGCGCACAGGCGGGCGTCCGGTACTACGGCGAAGTCACGAAATGCAGCGCCGTCCGCCGGAGCGCTATCACAGAGATCGGCCCCCGGAGAGGAACGGAAGAAAACCTTTATTACCGCTTCGACATCCGGAAATGGAAGCAGCTGAACCGGCCCATCGAGGCAAAAGAAACGGGCTTTGTAAGGGATTTTACCAACCTGTTCCTGCTGGAGCACAGCATCCGGACGCCGGAACTCTGGCTCCGCACGGAAGAGGAATACCGCCTTTGTTCGGCCCTGAAGCGGGCCGTCTGGGGCGACACCATCAACGAACCGGACAACGGCCTTGCGTTTGAATTCCGGGGCTTCACCGTAAGCTTTGCGGAGGGGAAAATTTTCGTTTCAGACGAAGGCCGCGCTTTTGCGCGGTATGAGATCTCGCATTTTTTGCAGGATCCCGGCGCTGTGGTCCGGGGCATCCGAAGAGAATGCCTCCCGAGGGATTCCATGAGGGAACTGTCGAAGATTTGAATCGTTCCTTTTATTTACTTCTGCACTCCTGCGGCGCACTGCTCGATGAACTGCTTGGCGACGCGGGGGCTGCGGCCTCCGGCACGGATGGCGAAGGCTTCGGCCTTGGTCAGAAGCTCGTCGTGGGGCATCTCGATGCCGTGCTGTTTGGCCAGCTCGGTGAGGATGACCTCGAACCGGGCTTTCTCGGGCCGCTGGAAGGTGACGGTGAGGCCGAACCGGGCCGAAAGGCTCATCAGCTCCTGACGGGTGTCGGCCTCGTGGATGTCGTCGCCGGTGCGGTCGGAGAGGGTCTCCTTGATGAGGTGGCGGCGGTTGGAGGTAGCGTAAACGGCGATGTTCCGGGCTCTGCCGCCCACGCTGCCCTCGAGGATGGCTTTCAGGGCCGCAAAGTTGTCGTCGTTGGCCGTGAAGCTCAAATCGTCGATGAAGAGGATGAACTTCAGTGGGTTCGCCGCCAGCTTGTCCATCAAATCGGGGATCTGATAGAGCTGGTTCTTCTTGACTTCCACGAGGCGCAGGCCGTCGGCGGCGAACTCGTTGGCGATGGCCTTGACGGTGCTGGACTTGCCCGTACCAGCGTCGCCGTAGAGCAGGACATTGTTAGCAGGCATCCCGGCCAGCAGGGCGCGGGTGTTGGCGATGACCTTCTCCCGCTCCTGCTCGTAGCCCGGCAGCTCGTCGAGGCGCTGGGGGTCGGGGTAGCGCACCGGCACCAGCTGGCCGTTCTCGACCGTGAAGACGTGGTGCTTGGCGAACATTCCGTAGCCCTTTTTGCCCACCTCGCTCATCCGCTGGGCGTAGGCGGCGTGGAGGTCGATGGCCTTCGTCTCCCACCGGGGCAGGAAAGGCAGCTTGTCGGCGGCACCGTCGGCGTCCAGAAGCTCGTCCAGTGTCAGGCTGCACAGCTGCTGCAAGAAGTCCAGCTCATTGTCCAGTGCAGTCTGCAAGACGGGCGGCACTTCGCTGACAGCCGCCTGCCGGACACAGACCGTCTCGGCTTCGAGGACGGCAGCGGAAAGGTATTCGCCGAAGTTTGTCGTGTGCTCGAAGAGGACTGCTTCGAAGGAAGCGGCAGCGTCACACACGGCTCCCGTGCTCTGGGGGGCGGCGGCCATCCGGTCGGTGAGGTCAACAAATTTTGCAATGACGTCATCGTCCAGCAGGGCGCGGAAGATGACCAGCCCGTGGAGCCGGGCGTTCCATTCTGTGAGGTTCATAATCTTGTTCCTTTATACTCTTTTTTGGAAAACCTCTCCGTCACGCCTGACGGCGTGCCACTGCCCGGGTTGCGGCACCCAGCATCCGCAGCGCTTTGCTTGCGTCTTGCTGGCCGCGGCCCCAACAGCGACTCCCTGTTTCCGCCACTGGCGGCGGTCGTCGTTGTTGCTCCTAACGAGGGGAGGCCTTGGCATGGCGGAAAACTTCATCTCTTCGCCAGAGGCTCCCCTACAAGGGGAGCTGGCTGCGAAGCAGACTGAGAGGTTGTACGAAGACGGGCCTGCCCATGAACCGCAGGCGTGACGGAGAGGTTAAATATTAAGCGCGTACTCCCAAAGTATACAGCGATGTAAGGCCCTGCGCAAGATGGTGTTTAATTATCTTCATGTTTGCCGTGATTCACGTTACGAATCGTCGATTGACAACGGCCCGATTTATAGTATAATTGACCCAACAAATGCACAGATGGGAAAAAGTAACGCAGGATACCCGCTTTTCAGAGAGCTGCCGGACGATGCAAGGCAGCAGGCGGCCCGGCGCGGAATCCTCCCGGAGCAGCCTGCTGAAGGACGATATATGGGATGTCTGCTAAGCAGAGCCGGTGGCGGCCGTTAGAGCGCAGGGCTTTGTTGGAAGCCCGTGAGAGGGCGCGGAAAGCGTCAACGAGAGTGGTACCGCAGAGAGTTTTGGATTGATTCCAGGTCTTTGTCTCTTGGATAAGGGGACAGAGACCTTTTGTTTATCAGGTATCTGGTACTGCCCCTGAGAGTGTTGGGAAAAAAGTGTATAAAGTGGAAAATGGAAACGGAAACGGAAACAGGAGAAACTCACCATGCAGTTGAACGGTTCTCAAATCTTTGTGGAGGTGCTCTGTGAGCAGGGGGTGGACACCCTCTTCGGCTACCCCGGCGGCGCAGTGCTGAACCTCTACGACGAGCTGTACAAAAACGCCGACCGCATCACCCATGTGCTGACCGCCCACGAGCAGGGCGCATCCCACGCAGCGGACGGCTACGCCCGTGCAACGGGCCGCACCGGCGTGGTGCTGGCCACCAGCGGCCCGGGCGCAACGAACCTCGTCACCGGCATCGCCACCGCCTATATGGACTCTGTGCCGATGGTGGCTTTCACCGGCAATGTGACCACGGAGGGCCTGGGCAAGGACGGCTTCCAGGAAGCCTACATCGAGGGTATCACGATGCCCATCACCAAGCACAACTTCACGGTGCGCCGAGTCGAAGACCTGGCCGACACCATGCGTGCGGCTTTCCGTATCGCCCAGAGCGGCCGCAAAGGCCCGGTGCTGGTGGACATCCCGAAGGATGTCACCGCTGCGGTGTGTGAGTTCACCCCGAAAAAGCCGGAGCCAATCCGCACCGTGACCACCTTCAACGAAGAGCAGGTCAAGTGGGCGGCAGAGATCATCAACGGCGCACAGCGCCCGCTGGTCTACTTCGGCGGCGGCGTCCGCTCGGCGGCCAGCTGCCAGCCCCTGCGTGACCTTCTGAAAAAGGCTGAGATCCCGGCCACCTATACTCTGATGGCCGCAGGCGTCGTGCCTTACGGCGACCCGATGAACATCGGCATGGTGGGTATGCACGGCTGCTACACCTCGAACCGGGCGGTGGCCGACTGCGATGTCCTTATCGCGGTGGGCGCCCGCTTCTCCGACCGCGTGGCCCTGAACCCCAAGACCTTCGCCAAGAATGCGACCATCATCCAGATCGACATCGACGCCAGCGAGCTGGGCAAGAACGTGGATGTTGACCTTGCCATCGTGGGTGACGCCGCCTATGTGTTGAACGCCATGCTCCCGATGATCGAGGACAAGAAGCATCCCGACTGGATAAAGATGATCCACGAGTGGCAGGCACAGGATTACCACCCGGTATCCGACGCCTCCCGCCTGATGCCCCATCAGGTCATCGGCGAGGTCTGCAACCAGTGCGGCCCCGAGGCGGTCTACGTCACCGATGTGGGCCAGCACCAGATGTGGGCGGCACAGTACATCCGCCACGCCAAGAGCCGCGGCTTCATCACCAGCGGCGGCCTCGGCACCATGGGCTTCGGCTATGGCGCAGCCATCGGCGCACAGATGGCGCTGGGCCGCGACCAGCGGGTGGTCATGTTCACCGGCGACGGCTCCTTCCACATGAACCTCAACGAAGCCTGCACTGCTGTCAGCTACGAGCTGCCCATCATCACGGTCATCTTCAACAATCAGGTGCTTGGCATGGTGCGCCAGTGGCAGACCGCTTTCTATGGCAAGCGCTTCTCCCAGACCGACCCCCACCGCAAGACCAACTTCGTCAAGCTGGCCGAGGGCTTCGGCCTCAAGGGCTACCACTGCGAGAACCTTGCTCAGTTCCAGGAGGCATTCGCCGACGCTTTGAAGCAGAAAGGCCCCACCTGGATCGAGTGCATGATCGACAAGGACGAAAAGGTCCTGCCCATGATACCCGGCGGCGGCAACATCAACGACATCATCATGAAATAAGGAGGACACAGCGACATGGAATCCAATCAGCGCAGGGTCATCAGCCTGCTGGTGGACAACCAGAGCGGCGTTCTGGCCCGGGTGTCCAACCTGTTCTGCCGCAGAGGCTTCAATATCGACAGCCTGACCGTTTCGGCCACCAATGACCCCACAGTCAGCCGCATCACCGTTTCCGTCTCGGGTACCGAAAAGGAGCTGCAGCAGCTCATCCTTCAGACCGAGCGTCTGGAAGTCACCCGTCAGGTCTTCGTACTCAACGAGTCCACCGCTCTCGAGCGGGAGCTGCTCCTGCTCAAGGTGATGGCAAATGTCGCCAACCGCGCAGAGCTGCGGGAGATCGCCGGTATCTACAAGGCAAAGATCATCGACCTGTCGCCCGACAGCATGGTCTTTGAGCTGACGGGCCGTCCCGAGAAGATCGACGCCTTCTTGAAGCTCATGTCGGACTATCAGATCCTGGAGCAGTGCCGCACCGGCGTCACCGCCCTCGAGCGCGGCGGGATGCATCAGCATATGCAGAAGCCCGCGCAGGAGGTAAGAGAGGCACAGTTCCCGCTGCCCGGCACACGGTGCCGCTAATTTACTTTTCCGTTCCCCAGTGAGCGAAAAATATACGATGCTTATCATTCATTCTATACTGAAATAAGTAAAAAACAAAAGGAGAACAACTACCATGGCTATTAAGAAATACTACGATTCCGACTGCAACCTCGGCGTGCTGGACGGCAAGACCGTCGCTGTCATCGGCTTCGGAAGCCAGGGCCACGCACATTCCGAGAACCTCGCTGAGAGCGGTGTCAATGTCGTCGTCGGCCTGCGCAAGGGTTCTGCTCACTGGGAAAAGGCCTCTGAGTTCGCTGCAACTCATCCCAACTTCAAGGTCATGGAGGTCGAGGAGGCTGCCAAGGCTGGCGACGTCGTCATGATGCTGGTCCCCGATGAGCTGTGCGCTGACATCTACAACAAGCAGGTCGCTCCCTACATGACCGAGGGCAAGGCTCTGGCTTTCGCCCACGGCTTCAACATCCACTTCAAGACCATCACAGCTCCCAAGAATGTTGACGTTATCATGATCGCTCCCAAGGGTCCCGGCCACATCGTCCGCCGCCTGTACACCGAGGGCGAGGGCTGCCCCTCTCTGATCTGTGTCGAGCAGGACTTCACCGGCAAGGCTAAGGACATCGCTCTGGCATACGCTTCCGGCATCGGTGCCGGCCGTGCCGGCATCCTCGAGACCACCTTCAAGGAGGAGACCGAGACCGACCTGTTCGGCGAGCAGGCTGTCCTGTGCGGCGGCGTCTGCGAGCTCATCCACGCTGGTTTCGACACTCTGGTCGAGGCTGGCTACGAGCCCGAGATGGCCTACTTCGAGACCTGCCACGAGATGAAGCTCATCGTTGACCTCATCAACGAGGGCGGCTTCTCCAAGATGCGTTACTCCATCTCCAACACCGCTGAGTACGGCGACTACCGCACCGGCAAGCGCCTCATCACCGCTGAGACCCGCAAGGAGATGAAGAAGGTCCTGACCGAGATCCAGGACGGCACCTTCGCTTCCGAGTTCCTGACCGAGATGAGCCCCAACGGCGGCCGCAAGGTCCACTTCCTCGCTCAGCGCCGTATGGAGGCCGAGCACCCCATCGAGAAGGTGGGCGCAGAGCTGCGCAGCATGATGAGCTGGCTGAAGAAGTAATGAACTCCCCCAGTCGCCTGCGGCGACAGCCCCCTCAAAGAGGGAGCCGTTTGTCTGACCGCAGCATGAAGCCTCCCTCCGTGAGGGAGGTGGCATCGCGCAAGCGATGACGGAAGGAGTTCAGCCAAAAGCTGCTTTTAAAACTAAGAAAGGCTCCCTCCTTTGGGAGGGGGTCTTTTGTTATAAGGAAAAGAGGATCGGAAACCATGAGAAGTGACAACGTGACCAAGGGTGCGGAGCGCGCGCCCAACCGCAGCCTGTTCTATGCACTGGGCTACACCCCGGAAGAGCTGGAGCGTCCCCTCATCGGCGTGGTGAGCGCCTACAGTGAGATCGTGCCCGGCCACATGAACCTGGATAAGGTGGCCGACGCCGTTAAGGCAGGCATCCAGATGGCAGGCGGCACCCCCATCCTGATCCCGGCCATCGGCGTGTGCGACGGCATCGCCATGGGCCATGTGGGCATGAAATATTCGCTGGCTTCCCGCGAGCTCATCTGCGACAGCGTGGAGACCATGACCATGGCCCACCAGCTGGACGGCCTTGTGCTGGTGCCCAACTGTGATAAGATCGTGCCCGGCATGGTCATGGCAGCCGTCCGCATGGATGTGCCTGCGGTGGTCTGCTCCGGCGGCCCCATGCTGGCCGGTACCTACGGCGGCGAGGAGGTCAGCCTCTCCAAGATGTTCGAGGCGGTGGGTGCCTATAAAGCAGGCCTCATCAACGACGAACAGCTGGAAGACTGCACCTGCAACTGCTGCCCCAGCTGCGGTTCCTGCTCTGGTATGTACACTGCCAACAGCATGAACTGCCTGTGCGAGGCCATCGGCATTGCACTGCCCGGCAACGGCACCATCCCGGCCGTCTACTCCAAGCGCCTGCAGCTGGCCAAGCACTCCGGCATGGCCATTATGGAGATGGTCAAAAAGGGCATCACGGCCCGTCAGATCATCAACGAGCGCTCCATCCGCAACGCACTGACCTGCGATATGGCTCTGGGCTGCTCCACCAACACCGTCCTCCACCTGCTGGCCATTGCCTATGAGGCAGGCGTGCCTGTGGACCTGAAGCTCTTCAATGAGATCAGTGCCCGCACCCCGAACCTCTGCCATCTGGCTCCTGCAGGCCCCACCCACATGCCGGACCTGTATGCCGCCGGCGGCATCGCCGCGGTGCAGGCAGAGCTGGCCAAGAAGAACCTGCTGGATCTCGATGTGCCCACCGTGACCGGCAAGACGCTGGGGGAGAACATCCAGGGAGCCCACATCCTCAACGAAAAGGCCATCCGTCCCATCGACGACCCCTACAGCCCCACCGGCGGTCTCCAGATCCTCTGGGGCAACATCGCACCGGACGGCTGTGTGGTCAAGCGCAGCGCCGTGGCCCCCGAGATGCAGGAGCACTCCGGCCCGGCCCGCGTCTTCAACAGCGAGGAGACCGCCATTGCGGCCATCTACGCAGGCCAGATCGTCCCGGGCGACGTGGTGGTCATCCGCTACGAGGGCCCCAAGGGCGGCCCCGGTATGCGTGAGATGCTCAACCCCACCTCTGCCCTGGCCGGCATGAAGCTGGATAAGACCGTGGCCCTCATCACCGATGGCCGCTTCTCCGGCGCAAGCCGCGGCGCTTCCATCGGTCACGTCAGCCCCGAAGCTGCTTCCGGCGGCCCCATTGGCCTCGTGGAGGAAGGGGACATCATCCACATCGATATCCCCAACGCCAGCATCACGCTGGAAGTCTCCGATGAGGTCCTGGCTGAGCGCAAGGCCAAGTATGTTGCCCCGGAGCCCAACATCAAAACGGGCTGGCTGAGCCGCTATGCCCGCAACGTCTCCAGTGCAAACCTCGGCGCTGTGATGAAGTAAAAGAAAAATAAAGCAAATGAAAACAGGAGCTGTGCCCGCCAAACGGGTGCAGCTCCTGTTTTTGTGCGCTTTGAAAATTTACTTTTGCAGGCTGTAGCGGAATGTATGCCCATCCTCGCCGTAGTGCTCGTTGCCCACCCAGAGGACCGTTTTGTCCGTCAGGTTGTAGACCGCGCTGTGGACGGTGAGGCTGTTGCTGTCATCGTTGTTCCAGGTGCGGCGGCCTACCTCGGCCAGCAGGGCCATGGCGGCGTCCTCGTCGGCTACGATGCCGTTTGTCTCACGCAGACGGTCAGCCAGACGCTCGTAGCGGTCCAGACCGTGCATCTGGTCGGGGGAGGTGTAGTAGTCCGGTGTTTTGATGAAGTTGGTCACCACCTGCCAGTCTGCGGAGTCCGAAAGGCTGTCGGTGTCGTTCCAGAGGACATTCAGGCGGCGCTGGGAGCCGTCGCTGTCGTGGTCGGCATCCGAGCCCACCCACTCCAGAATGGCGCTGCGGCCCGTGGAATCGGCCACCATGTAGTGGAACACACAGTTGGTGGAGTCGTGGAGATCGTATTGCTCCACCAGCGCTACGGCATCCTCCACCGAGTCGGCGTAATCCAGGATGAGCCGGAGCAGGGTGGTAGAGGTCAGGTCGGGTTTGTCGGTGTCGATGTCCGTGGAAGTGCCCTTGCCATCGCCCTGATAGGACATGAAGATGCCGCAGGCCACACCGGCGTCGTTGATGCCGTCCAGCGGGGCATAGGGAGCGGCCAGTGTCAGGAGCTTATGCCCCAGGCCCTCCACGTCTTTGTCCGGGTCCAGGCTGAGGAAGTGCAGGTCCACGGTGGAGTAGGAAGCATGGCGCCCCTTGCCGGGGTTGGTGTAGACGATGGCCGTATTGGTGGAAGAAAAATCATAGTTGCGGCCAAACACCCGGTCGCCCTCTGCCGTGTCCGCCGTAAAAGCGGAGCAGGAGATCTCCGTGGTTTTGAGCTGCAGCGGAATGAGGCCCTTGGTGATGCTCTTCGTGACGAACGAGATGAGCTCAGAGTCATTCGACGCACCGCCCTGAGCGAGAAAATCATCGAAATAGTAGTCGCCGGAGACGGTCAGCTCGTAGACGGCACCGTCATGGTGGGCAGTGTCCCGGTCGGACAGCTTGCGGAACGAGCCCAGTGTGGCAAACTCGTTGTGCCACAGCGCGAACACGGTGCCTGCCAGCACCAGAATTAGTGCCACGACAGCCAGCGCGGCCGCCCGCAGACATTTCCGGATGCGGTTCTGTTTCATGAAAAACCTCCAAAGTTTGAGTAAATAAAATGCGATAAAGCACAGTTTACCACGACTTTGGTTGCTTTACAAGACGAATTGCACCGATTAGTTGGATCAATGATGCAAAAGGAAAGCGCGGCTGTCCTTTTGTCGAAAGCTATGTTATAATACAATTGCTGCCCTTTCCACTCAATTTTCATTGAGATGGGAGGTGAACCTTTTGGAACTGTTCGTATCATTCGTTTTGTCCGTCGCAGCAGGTGTGGTTTCCAACTGCATCAGCAAGTGGCTTGACGGTAAGCACAAGGACAGCAAGCACTAACAAATGGAAGAACCCCCTTGGAGCTGCAACTCCGAGGGGGTTCTTTCCTTTTGGTGATACCCATTGGAAATGTGTATCGTATCGTTCGCATTTTTATTATATGCGATTTTGCAAAAAAGTCAAGCCATGGCAGTATTTTTCCATCAGCAGCTTGCGGCCCCCTCCTGCGGGGCGATCATCAGGCGGATGATCTCACGGTCGGTCTCGGCCATGCCGTCGTGGGCCATCTTGCTCACGTTGCGGATGGTGTTCTCCACGCCCTTGAGCACGATGCCGTCGCCGCCCACAAACTCGCTGTCGTGCATCTGCATCTGCATTCCCAGCAGGCCTGCTTCCACGGCAGAAGCGATCTTTGCGGCGCAGCTGGCCTTGGCACCATCGCAGACCATACCGGAGTTGATGGCCAGCGCGTTGACCACCGTGTGAGCGATCTCGTCATAACGGCCGCCGTGGAGGTATGTAATGCCCGCGCCTGCACCGCAGCCGGCACTGGTGGCGCCACAGTAAGCCGAGAGGGGCCCGATGCCTGTTTTGAGGTGGATGGTAACGAGGTTGGACACCAGCAGGGCACGGTAGAGCAGCTCCCGCGAGGCTCCCATATCCCGGGCGTAGATGATGACCGGCAGAGAAGCCGTCAGGCCCTGATTGCCGCTGCCGGAGTTGATGACCACCGGCAGCTCGCAGCCGTTCATCCGGGCATCGGAACCGGCGGCGGCCCAGGCCTTGGCCCGGTTGTGGACGCTGTCGCCGTAGGAGCGGAGCAGGATGCGGCCGATCTCGGCACCCCAGTGGCCCTCCAGGCCCTGCTTGGCAATGGCCGTGTTGCAGTCGATCTGGCGCTGCAGGGTCTCTTTCACGTCGTTCAGATCGGCTTCATCGGCAAACTGGACGATCTGCTCCACGTTGAGCAGGGTGTGGTCGGTGGCCTGGGTGCTGGTCTGCTCCACGTATTCTTTCTGGAGCAGGACCTCGCCGTCCCGCTGCAGGGCGATGACATTGGTGTGGTGGCCTGCGATCTCCGCAAAAGCGGTATGCCCGCCGCCGAACAGCCGCACCTGGATGTCAAACAGGTAGGGCTTGCCCGAGCGCTCCACATGGATGGGCGTCTTTTCCAGGAAATCCGCCATCTTCTTCAGGTCATCCTCCGTCACGGCGCAGAGCACTTCCAGCTCCTTGTCCGCATCGCCTGCCACGATGCCTGCGGCAGCGGCGGCAGCAATGCCCCGGCGGCCGCCCGTGTGGGGCACCACCACGCTTTTGACGTTCTTGATGATGTTGGCACTGGCGGCTACCTCAGCCTGCTCTGCCGGGCAGCCCAGTGCCCGGGCAGCCAGGGCAGCAGCATAGGCCACCGCGATGGGCTCGGTGCAGCCCATCGCGGGCACCAGCTCTTCTTTCAGAATTGCAAGATAAGTATTGTAAAGCGCTTTCTCCATTTTTCTGTCCTCCGTTTTATTTTATCGGGCACCCTCGCCCGCAAAAAACTCTTTGACCAGCTTTGCCACCGTGCCGGAGAGCAGCAGCAGGGCGATCAGGTTGGGAATGCTCATCAGGCCATTGAATGTATCGGCAACGTTCCACAAAAGGCCCAGATCCATCGTCGCGCCCACAATGGACACAAAGGAATAGAGCACGAGGAACGGCCCCACCACCTTATCGGTGCGGAACAGGAATTCCGCACAGCGAGAGCCGTACAGGCCCCAGCCGATGATGGTGGAGAACGCAAAGCAGCACAGTGCCATCGCCGTAAAGATGGACGACCAGCCGCCGTAAGTCGCGGTAAAACCAGCGATGGTCAGCTCGGCGCCAGCGGCAGCCCCGTAGCCCACCGGCACGCCGCTGCACAGGATGACCATGGCGGTCAGAGTGCAGATGACAATGGTATCGGCAAAGACTTCAAAGATGCCGAACATCCCCTGCTTGACGGGCTTCCGGGTATCGGCGCAGGCATGGGCGATGGAGCCCGTACCAAGGCCGGCCTCGTTGGAGAAGATACCGCGGGAGACGCCTTTCTGCACGCTGAGGAACACACTGCCGATGGCACCGCCCGTGAACGCTCTGGGGTTGAACGCGCCCGCGATGATGGACTCCAGCACGTAGGGCAGACGCTGCACATTGAGCACCACGACGCCTACCGCCAGCACCACATAGAACAGTGCCATGAACGGCACCAGCTTCTCCGTGACGCTGCCAATGCGTTTGATGCCGCCCAGCAGCACCATGGCCACCAGCATGGCCACTACCACGCCCACAATGAGGTTGAGGGTGGGCAGAAAACTTTTTACCGAGGTGTTGTACGCCAGCACGGCGGAATCAATGGCCGTGACGATGGTGTTGACCTGAGTGGCGTTGCCGGTACCAAAGACCGTCAGCACGCCAAACAGGGAGTACAGCACCGCCAGGAACTGCCAGCGCTGCCCCAGGCCGTTTTTAATATAGTACATGGGGCCGCCCACCAGCTCCCCGTTTTTGTTCCGCTCCCGGAAATGGACGGCCAGCGTCACCTCCGAAAACTTGGTGCACATGCCCAGCAGCGCCGAGCACCACATCCAGAACACGGCACCCGGCCCGCCGATGGCGATGGCACCCGCCACGCCCGCAATGTTGCCGGTGCCCACCGTCGCCGCCAGTGCGGTGCAGACGGCCTGGAACGGGGTCATGGTGCCGTCCGAGGCATCCTTTTTGCGGAACATCCGGCCAATGGTGGTGCGGATGGCGTAGGGGAATTTGCGGATCTGCAAAAAGCCGGTCCGCACACTGAGCAGCAAACCCACGCCGATGATGCACACCATGGCCGGGATCCCCCAGATAAAGCTGTTGACCGCCTGATTGACGGCCGCAATGGTTTCGATCATATATTTGTTTCACCTATTACTTGGATTTTTAACACAACAGAAGACATTTTATCCTATTTTAGGGGTGGTGTCAAATTTTTTCTACACAAACCACCCCGGTTGTGCTATGATAGGGCTGAAAAATTGGTTTGGCAATGCCAACCACAAGGAGATGTTTCCAGAATGGTCACAACTTCCACTCTGATGGAAAATTTACAGCAGGAGGGCGTCAGCCCGGATCTGCTGCTGGCCGTCAATGAATATCGTACCACCCACCCGCTGACCGAGGCTTTGGCTCCCCGTGTGCCGCAGTCGGCCTTTACTTACTATGGAAAAGATGTCTGGGAGCAGGCACTGGCCGCCCTGCTCTGCGGCGAGAACCTGCTGCTGGCCGGCGGCAAGGCCACCGGCAAAAATGTGCTGGCGGAGAATCTGGCCGCCGCCTTTGGCCGCCCTGCATGGGATATCTCGTTCCATGTGAATATGGACGCGGCCTCCCTCATCGGCATGGACACCTTTGAGGGCGGTGCCGTCAAATTCCGGCCCGGCCCGGTCTACCGCTGTGCTCAGTGCGGCGGCTTTGGCGTGCTGGATGAGATCAACATGGCAAAGAACGAGGCGCTGGCTGTCCTCCACGCGGTGCTGGATTTCCGCCGCGCCATCGATGTGCCCGGCTACGAGCGGATCCCGCTGGCCGAGGAGACCCGTTTCATTGCCACCATGAACTACGGCTACGCAGGCACCCGGGAACTGAACGAAGCCCTCACCTCCCGCTTTGTGGTCATCCAGATGCCCACCATCACCGAGGAAAACCTCGAAAAGCTGCTCCGGGCCCAGTTCCCGGATCTGACGGGCAAGTACGTCCATCAGTTTGCCAAGCTTTTCCTCGATTTACAGAAAAAGTGCGACAGCGCGGAAATCTCCACCAAAGCGCTGGACCTGCGCGGGATGCTGGACGCCCTGCGGCTCATCCGCCGGGGCGTGCCTGCCGGGGCCGCACTGGACATGGGCATCACCAACAAAGCCTTTGATTCCTACGAGCAGGGGCTCATCCGGGACGTCATTGCCGCCCGCATCCCGGCCCAGCTCACCGCCGCCAAGCTCTTCAGCTGAGGGGCCGCCCTATGGAAGCGCAGAGCTACACCGCGCAGGAGCGGCGGGCCGCCAATCAGGTGTGGGCCGCGGCAGGCGAATACGGCTTTGAGCCGCTGTTTCTGGCCCGCAACACCGATGGCACCGTGGATTTTTACATGAACTGCATCGTGGGGCTGGTGCACAAATATTACGGCGACGACCTTGTGCGGGGGCTGTTCAATGCCTGGGACGGCGACGTGAAGCAGTCCCTGCTGGACGACCTGACCTGGCTGTACCTTGAAAGCGCCGCCTACGCGCTGGAGCTGCCCCGCCGCCCGGTGCTGGCCGAGCTGCGGCGGGCCCACGCGGATTATTTCTTCGGCATCCAGTACAAACTCTCGCGGCAGGAGTGGATGGCGAAAAACCAGCTGGTCTACTCCATGCAGGCCACCCGCTGGCGGCGGGTACAGGGCCGGGCCGACCCGGTGCTGACCCCTTATGAAAGCCAGCTGGCGGCGGCCCTGGCCCTGGAAACACCGCCCAAGCCCGAGGAACTGAAAGCCAGCGTACTGGCCCTTTACGCTAAATTTGCCCTCTTTGACGGCACGGTGCACCAGAAACTGGCACTGCACCTGCACTTGGAGGGGCTTCTGGCCTCCCTTGCCACCAAGACCATGCCCACCCAGATGATCAAGACCGACCGGATGACGGTGGAGCACTCGGGCAGTGTGGACGCGGGCGGCGGCGGGCCGACTGCCGACAAGCGGCTGGCCCATATTACACTGAAACAGAACGCCGCCGAGGACCGGGCCTACATCGAGAGCTGCTTTGGCCGCTCTCTCTACCCGCCGGAACGGCTGCGCAAGGCCGAGCAGGAGCTCTGCACCGGGGACCACCTCGGGTGCCATCTCTGGTTTGCCTCCGGCGTCCCCAGCCCGGAACAGGCCCCCACCACGGAAGCCCGTCACCTGGCCGAGCAGGCCGAATTGCAGGCCGACCGGAACCGGGCCTACTTTGCCAAAAACCGGGAGCTCCACCGCAGCGTAGTGCTCCGGCTGACTGAACAGATCCAGAACTGCATCCTGGTCCACCAGCAGCCCAACGCCCGGATCGCCCGCAGCGGCAATCTGGACCCGGAGCGGGTCTGGCGGGCTCCCCTGCTGGACGACAGCCGGGTCTTCCGCTGTGCCGAGGAGGAGAACCAGCCCTCGTTCACCGTAGACCTGCTGCTGGATGCCTCGGCCTCCCGGCTCCACTGCCAGGAAGTCATTGCGGCGCAGGGTGCCATCCTGGCCGAGAGCCTTTCCCGCTGCCACATTCCGGTGCGGGTAAGCAGCTTTTGCAGCCTGCGGGGCTACACCGTGCTCCGGGTGCTCAAGCATTTCAAAGACAAACAATGGCAGGGTGTCAACCAGTATTTCGCCTCGGGCTGGAACCGGGACGGCCTGGCCCTGCGGGCGGCAGGCGACCTGCTGGATTTTGACCCCGGCCCGGCTCCCCGCCACCTGCTCATCCTGCTGACGGATGCCTCCCCCAATGACAGCCGCCGCATCCCGCCCAGCCCGGAAAACCCGCTGGGCCGGGATTACGGCGGGCCCTACGGCGTGGACGATACCGCCGCCGAGGTACGTGATCTCCGCCGCAAGGGAATCCAGGTGTCCGCCGTCTTCATGGGCGAGAACAGCTCCATCCCCGCCGCCGAGCGCATTTACGGCAAAAACCTGGCCCGCATCCGGGGCATGGACCAGCTGGCCCGTGCCGCCGGGCAGCTCATCCAGCACGAGATCCGGGCCCTGGGGGATTGAGTTTATACAACCATATTGTTTATTCTGTTTTCCGTTTTAAAAATATTTTTGTCCAATACGCAAACTTATAGTTGTATTTTGTTGTTGTCTGTGGTATACTCCTCTCAGAAATACAACCAACATCGGTCCCGGAAGAGAGGAGAACCACCATGGATGCTGCCCGTTACTTTGAGATGATGCACCGCGCCATGTCTGCCCGGAAACGTGATACCACCCTGCTGCTCCGCGTGAAAGTGCAGGATCTTGGCGGGGCAGACGCTTATCTGGAGCTGCGGCAGGAGCCCGGCAGCGCCCGGGTGCGGTTGTTTTACTCCACCATGGGGCGGCGCAACCTCAACTTCCAGTTGTTCCGCAAGGGCTGGCAGCTCTGCCACAACGCTTCCGGCGAGATGACGGGCCGCTTCCCTGCCAAGGCGGAGGAACTGCTGAGTGCGGACGACTTTGCCGCCTACATCCGGGACGATGCCCTTGATGCAGGCCGGGCCGAGCGCGTCCTGCACGAGCTGCGCCGCTGCTCCGGCGACCACACTGCCGCCCTGCCCCGCAACGCGCGGGAGGGGGCGCTCATCACGGTGGACAGCTTTGTAGGCCGGGGCGCGCACTGGTGCTACTGGAGCACCGATGCCGCCGCCCAGCTGCCCATGGCCGCCGTCCTCTGCTGGCTGGGCGATTTCCTGGCCGGGACGGAGCGGCGCACCCTCCAATCCTGCCCGGAGGCCGTCCAGCTGGCCGCTCAGTGGCAGGCCGACCTTACTTCGCCCTTTGCCTGCCCGGTGGACCGGATGCCCCAGCCCATGGCCCCCGCCGCTCCGGCTGCTGCCCGCCGCGCTTCTGCACAGCCTGTGCAGAACCCCCGGTGGCAGAGCATCCTCGCCGTGCTGGCAACGGTATAAGAAATGCCCGGAGAACGCTGTGATCTGCAGTGTCTCCGGGCATTTTTTGTCTTTTGCGATTCTAAAAATTTTCAACCGTTCCAGCCCCGGGCCGTGGGGTCCAGCATTTCAGCGGCAGAATAAATGAGGGCGTTGCAGATGGCGGCGGCCACATTGCTGCCGCCCTTGCGGCCCATTGCCACAATGGCAGGCACGCCGTGGGCCTCGCAGGTGACAAACAGCCGCTCCTTGCTCTCCACCACATTCACAAACCCTACCGGGACACCGATGACCAGCGCCGGGCGCAGGCCCGCCTCGATCTGCTCCGCAATGGTGAGCAGGGCTGTGGGTGCATTGCCGACGGCCAGGATGGCCCCCGGGTGCTCGGCGGCTGCTTTGTGCATCGCCGCCACAGCCCGGGTGGTGCCCTCCGCCTTGGCCCGCGCGGCCACTTCAGGGTCCGCCATATAGCAGGCTGCCTGCCCGCCCAGCTTGGCAAGACCGGGCTTGGTAATGCCCGCCAGCGCCATGTTGGTGTCGGTGACGATGAACGCCCCTTTGTGCAAGGCCTCCACGGCCTTTTGCACGGCCCCGGGCGTAAAGCGCAGGTTTTTTGCGTAGTCAAAATCCGCCGTGGTATGGATGACCCGCCGGACAACGGCTTCCGTCTCCGGAGGCGGGGTCAGGCCCATCTCGGCCAGCTCCGCGGCAATCATTTTCAGGCTCGTCCGCTCAATGTCAGCGGGCAGATGGTGCTGCGGCGTCAATATTCTATCCCCTTTCGCGCCGGGACCCCTTTCTGGTAGGGGTGGCGGTGGCATTTCATTTCCGTCACATAGTCGGCCTCGTCCAGCATCCACTGGGGCGGCTGGTGGGCCGTCAGCACGCACTCCCGCGCGGCAGGGCGCTCCCGCACCGCCTTTTGGAGCAGTGCCTTGTCCACCATGTCCAGCTCCCAGGCCGAACCGGCCTCGTCCAGGACCAACAGATCGGCAGGCCGGTCCATGGCGTTCCGCAGGTTCCGGTTCTGTAATTCCCGGGTGGCGGCTTTTTCGGCTTCATTCATCTGGAAGACGAATTTCTGCCCCGCCTTGCCCCGGTAAATTTCGGCCCCCAGCTTTGCCAGCAGCGGGATCTCCCCGCTGTTTCCGCCTTTCAAAAACTGGACGATGACCACCCGTTTGCCGCTGCCCAGTGCCCGCAGGGCCAGGCCCATGGCGGCGGTGGTCTTTCCTTTTCCGTCCCCGTAATAGAGGTGCAAAAGTCCCTGTTCCATCTCAGCGCTCCATTCCCATGGCCCGATAAACCGCGGCCATGTCCAGCGCGCCCCGCACGCCGTCGGCCAGCAGATCAAACTGCTGCTGGCGGTACTGCTCCATGGGCACAAGGGCAGCGGCTTCCGGGGCGATGCCTTTCTGTTTGCACAAAAACACGGTCAGTTTTTCGGTCAATTCGCCGGTATCAAAGAGGCCGTGGAGGTAGGTGCCAAACACACTGCCGTTGACACAGCCCTCGGGCTGGCCGTCCGCAAGGGTATCAAAGGGCGTGCCCTCCACCACGGTCCGGCCGGAGAGCTTCTGGACCTCGCCGTAGAGCTGGATAAAGAAGTGGTCCTGATCCAGGGCGCTGTTGGCTGTGGCCTCGGCGGAGCCGATGAACGACTGTATCCGTTCGCCCAGGGGTGCCCGCGCCGTCTCCCGGGCCTTGCCCTTCTGGCTGGGACCGCCCCAGCCGTCGCCCATGCGAGCATGGGCGACAAAGGAGGCTTCGCCGCGCTGGGGAAGGCGCACGCCCTGGCGGGTGGGGGACGTGTCGGCAAGTCCGGTGACCAGCAGAAGCGCGCCCGCCGCCAGCGCCCCCAGAAAGAGCAGGGCGCCCAGATTGGTATGTGGTTTGACCAAGAGGAGGCCCTCCTTTCCGCGGTCTAAAAGTTGAAATAAATAAAGGGGTTATAGGTCCCCTTGACCAGAAAGGCTGATGAGGCCAGGAAGAGGAACAGCAGGGAGACGCCGTACACCATATCCCACAGGGAAAACACGTGGGGGGCGTATCGGCCCAGATAGACCTCCACCTTTTCCGTGAGCCACCGGCCCAGAGGGAAGGAAAAGAGAATCGAGGGTAGAATCACGGCAGCATATTGCTCCCAGTAATAACAAGCCTGGAGGTCGGCACCGCGGACCGGCGAGAACATGGCGCCCAGATAGTCCAGGGCCGCGGGGAGAGAGGGGGCCCGGAAGAGGACCCAGCCGAAGTTGACCATGAGGAAGGTCCAGGCCCAGCCTGCGGGGGCGGGGATAGGGCGGCCGGAGGCCCCCAGCTTTTCCAGGCACAGCAGCAGAAAATAGAAGAGGCCCCAGCAAAGAAACGTCCAGTTGGCCCCGTGCCATACGCCGGTGAGCAGCCACACAACGAAGAGATTCCGGTAGGTCCGCCACGGGCCCTTCCGGCTTCCGCCCAGGGGGATGTACACATAGTCCCGGAACCAGGTGGACAGGGAGATGTGCCACCGCCGCCAGAACTCCGTCACCGAACGGGAGAGATAGGGGTAGTTAAAATTATCTAAAAAATGGAAACCGAACAGCTTGCCCAGGCCGATGGCCATATCGGAGTAGCCGGAGAAGTCATAGTAGATCTGCAGGGTATAGCACAGGGCCCCCAGCCAGGCAAGGGCGGCGGAGAGGTCCCCGATCGGCGTGTCCCAGGCGGCGTCGGCCACCACGGCCAATTGGTTGGAGAGGAGCACCTTTTTCCCCAGGCCCACAATGAAGCGGCAGCAGCCGGAGGAGAAGTCCGCCCAGGTCTCCCGGCGGCCCTCGATCTCGTCGGCTACGGTGGAGTACTTGACGATGGGCCCGGCGATGAGCTGGGGAAAGAGGGAGATGTAGAGACCCAGCCAGAGGGGGTTGCGCTGGACCTGCGCCGTCCCCATGGCCACGTCAAGGACATAGCTCAGGGCCTGGAAGGTGAAGAAGGAGATGCCGATGGGCAGGCCGATCACCGGAACAGGGGTGTTGAGCCCCGCTAGGTTCAGGTTTTCCAGGGTGAAGGTG
>ENA-UEQE01001390-UEQE01001390.1-human-gut-metagenome-genome-assembly--contig:-NODE-1390-length-19661-cov-8.373723_pt1 | contig 19661 bp, 16 predicted proteins | sample MGYA00242934_ERZ507935 | MGnify/ENA primary metagenome ERZ507935 (study PRJEB26167, sample SAMN06115423) | human gut metagenome | host: Homo sapiens | place: China:Anhui | collected 2015-03-30... | reverse complement strand
TTCGCTGCTACGTCCAGGGCAGGACATCAGAATAGGAGATTTTTGTGTATGGAGAACGAAAGCTGCCTCAACAGGATCATTGCCAAAAGTGAGAGTCAGAATGCCACAGTGACCGAGCGGAAGATCGCCCTTTATATCAAAGAGAATCTGGAGAAAGTTCTGCACTGCAACCTGCTGGAGCTGGCGGAGCTGATCGGGGTCAGCGACGCTTCCATGGTCCGATTCTGCAAGAGCCTGGGCTATAAGGGCTTCCAGGAGTTCAAGATCCGGGTGGCCATGGAGGCCATCCCCTCAGAGCAGCAGTACAACCCCAAGCTCCAGAAGGACGACAAGCCGGAGCAGATTTGCCATAAAATTTTTGCCACGGAGATCGCCGCCCTCCAGCGCACGGTCCAGGCTCTGGATATGAAGAACATCAAGCAGGTGGCGGAGATTTTGGGAAAAGCGTCCCGGATCGTGTTTGCGGGCACTGGGGGCAGTATGATCGTGGCCAGGGACGCCCACCACAAATTTCTGAAGATCGGCATCCACGTCTGCGCGGTGGAGGACAAGGACATCCAGCTGATGGAGGCATCCCTCCTGACACCGGGAGACGTACTGTTTGCTGTATCCCATTCGGGAAATAACCTCCACGTGCTGCGGGCGGCCGAAGTGGGAAAATCCTGCGGGGCCACGGTAGTGGGGCTGACCTCGGAGGGGAAGAACCGTCTGTCCAAGATTGCCGACTACACCATCACCACCATCAGCGAGGAGACCATCTTTCGGTCGGAATCCGCCAGCACGCGCTTGGCCCAGCTGGCGGTGATGGACAGCTTGATCGCCATTGTGGCGTTCCAGGATTACGACAAGTCCTTCCAGGCAATCTATAAGACCCGGGCCTCCACATCGGACAACAAGGGCTGATGGTGTGCTCCAAGGGAATAGTTAAGTTTGAGATACGGAAGAGTATCTCACTTTTCGGCTTAAATATGTAGAAAAACTACTACTAAACCGACTTCTGGATGATGCGGAAGTCGGTTTTATTCTGCCATATCACGCTAATATTGGCGTATTGCACAAAAAATAACTGCGCTTTTTCGACAAAGATACAAAAAATATTTTCAATATTGAAATTTTATTTCATAAGTGCTACGATACGCTCAGAGAGCAGAACCTCCCCGGCCCAACAGGCGCAGAAGTTGGAGGAAGCTGTCAAATCATGTAACATGTAAAAGGAAGAAGGAAATTTTCATGAGAGCAGTTGTCCTGTCTGGTCCCAATCAGTTCGCTCCGGCGGAGATTGAAAAGCCCCAGATCGGCCCTGATGAGATCTTGCTGGAAATGAAGGCTGCCGCCATCTGCGGCACGGATATGCGGATTCTCACTGGAAAGAAGACAAAGGGAGTCCGCTATCCCTCTGTCATCGGCCACGAATTCTGCGGCATTATCGCCGAAGTGGGTGCCGACGTGAAGGGCTATGAGGTGGGTGAGAAGGTCGCCGTGGCCAACGTCATCCCCTGTCACCATTGCAGCAGCTGCCTGCGGGGCCGCACCAACGCCTGCCTGGACCGCAAGGCCATCGGCTATGAGTTCGACGGCGGCTTCGAGGAGTATATCCGCATCCCCGCCATCTGCATCGAGAACGGAAATGTGGTCAAGCTGCCCGAGCACGTGTCCTATCAGGCCGGCGCTCTGATCGAGCCCCTGTCCTGCTGTATCCGCGGCCTGAAGAACGCCGGCACCGGCTTCAATGATGATGTGCTCATCGTGGGTGCAGGCCCTATCGGCCTGTTCCACCTGCAGCTGTCCAAGATCGCCGGAGCCCGCAAGGTCATCGTCAGCGAGCCCAACGAGCAGCGCCGCAAGGTGGCCCTGGAGCTGGGCGCAGACCTGGTGGTGGATCCCACCAAGGAGGATCTGCCCGCCATCGTTGACCGCGAGACCAACGGCCAGGGCATGGACGTCATCGTTATGGCCATCGGCGTGCCGGCTCTGGTGAACTCCACCCTGAAGCTGTGCAAGCGCGGCGGTACGGTGAACCTGTTCGCCGGCTTTGCCGGAACGGGCGAGTCCACCGTCGAGGTCAACACCATCCACTATAATGAGATCAACGTCAACGGCAGCACCGCCTACAAGCTGGAGGACTATCTGGCGGCCGCTGAAATGATCAAAAGCGGCAAGATCGACGCTGACAAGATCGTTACCCACCGCTTCAAGATCGAGGACTTCCAAAAGGCCTACGACGTATGTGCTGCTGGTGCCGGCCTGAAGGTCATCATCGAGCCGTAAACCTCCGCCGTGTGTACGGCGAATCCCGAATTTCCCTGACAAGCTGAACGATCCGTTATGAAAGGAAGTATTTCAAATGAGCAATATCGGTCTTGGTAAGAAAGTACGTATGTCCCGCATGGTCAACCCTGTGAGCAACAAGATGATGGCCATCACCGTGGACCACGCCATCTCCCGCGGCATCGCTCCCATGACCGGCCTGCACAGCATCCAGTCCACCATCGACAAGATCGTCGCCGGTAAGCCCGACGCCATGACCGTCACCCCTGGTATCCTGAATCAGTGCTGGGACGCGGAGAAGAACCGCGATGTCGCCATCCTGTGCAAGGTCTCCAATTACAGCCCCGTGGCCCCCACCCAGGACATCGTGTTCGGCAACGTGGATGAGGCCATTGCCCTGGGCGCGTCCGGCGTCTCCATGGGCGCCATGACCCTGGGCACCTACCAGGGCGTGCAGTTCGAGACCATCGGCCGCTTCGCTGCCGAGTGTATGCAGAAGGGTATGCCCCTGATCGGCCATGTGTATCCCAAGGGTGAGAGCGTTCCCGTCGAGGAGCGCACCTCCTGGGAGAACATCGCTTACTGCATCCGCTCCGCCTGCGAGATGGGCATGGACATCGTTAAGACCACCTACTGCGGCAACCCCGACGCGATGGCGAAGGCCCTGTCCACTGTGCCCAGCGGCTTCCGTGTTGTGATCCAGGGCGGTGACGCGCCCGCCGGTCTGGACGCCGAGGGCAAGCTGAACCACTTCCTGACCATCACCCGTGAGGCGATGGACTGCGGCGTGGGCGGCGTCACCATGGGCCGCTTCGTCTGGGACTATCCCGATGTGACCGCTCTGGTCGTGGCCCTGCGCTACCTGATCCACCACGGCTACTCCGTCAAGGAGACCAAGGAACTGCTGGCTCAGCTGGAGCACGACAAGAACTACGACCAGTTCTAAGCTCTCTTCACCATCAACTTAAGGAGGGATCACCATGGAAGAGATTTATCTCCTGGGCGTGGACGTGGGGACCTCCAGCATCAAGGTTACCGTCATTGACCAGGAAGCCAGGTTTGTGGCCCAGGAGAGCGCGGCATACCGCCTGATCAACCCCAATCAGGTGTCGATCCAGATCGACACCGCGGATATGTGGAATGCCTTCACCGGCTGCGTGGGGGCGCTGATCAGCAAGCACGGGGTGGAGCCTGGAAAGATCAAGGCCATCGGGATCTCCAGCCTGTGTCCCGGCCTGGCGGCCTTCGACGCCGACGGACGGGTGCTGGTGGATCCGATCATCTACTCAGACCGGCGCAGCACGGAGGAGGCGGAGATCTTCCGCCAGACCATCGGGAACCAGCGCCTGTTTGAGATCACCGCCAACAGCCCCATGGCGGGGGCCATGTCCGGCACCTCCATGCTCTGGATCAAGAGAAATCTGCCTGAGATCTACGAAAAGACCCGGTACTTCGGCCATGTGAACACCCTCATCGCCGTGATGCTGTCCGGGAACTTCGCCATCGACCACTCCAACGCCTCTTATACCCTGCTGTATGAGACGGCGGGGCGGGGTGTGTGGTCCGAGGAGATCTGTGGCAAGATCGGTATCGACATCCACAAGCTGCCTCCATTGGTCAAGTCTACGGATGTGGTGGGCAATCTGATCCACCCGGTCTTGCTGGCCATGGGCCTGTCCCCCGAGACCAAGATCGTCATCGGCGGCGGAGACACCGCCTGCGCCACTCTGGCGGCCGGTGTGGTCAAGCAGGGCGACGTGTGTGAGTCGGTGGGCACTACGAATGTGCTGACCGTCTGCGTGGAGGAGCCCAAGTTCTCTCCCAATTTCATCAACCGCCGCCATGTGGTGGATGGAGCCTGGATCTATCAGGGGGCTATGTCCCACACCGGCTCCTCCTACCAGTGGATATATGACAACTTCTATCAGGACTATAAGGATTACCCCTCCGTCACCGGGAAGCAGGGCATGATGCTGATGAACGACGATGCGGAGCAGGCGGAGCCGGGAGCCGACGGGCTGGTGTTTCTCCCCTATATGATGGGGGAACGCAGCCCGGTGTGGGATCCATACGCAAGGGGCGTGTTCTTCGGATTGTCCCTCAAGACAACCCGCCGGGAGATGAACCGGGCGGTGCTGGAGGGCTGTGCCTACGGCCTGCGCCAGCTCATCGAGATGGTGGAGAAGGTCACCGGACAAAAGCTGACCAAGTTCTCCTCCATCGGCGGCGGCGCCAAGAGCAAGGTCTGGGCCCAGATCAAGGCCGACATCACCGGCCGTGACATCACAGTGCTGGATATGAACGACATGGCCCCTGTGGGCGCTGCTCTGCTGGCTGGCGTGGGGATTGGCGTGTTCAAGGATGTGTACGAGGCCTCCGCCAAGGTGGAGAAGAGCGTATACATGGAGATCCGGCACAGCGACGCACACAAAGAGGTGTATGACCGCCGTTATCAGGTCTACACCGGCCTCTATCCCAGCGTGAAGGAACTTTACAAGGTGAACCTCGGCGTTCAGTAACGAAGCCGAATGATAAAACGATCAAAAAGGAGTAATTTAAGATGAAAAAGTGTCTCAGCTCTATCCTGGCTTTGGCGCTGACCTTCTCTCTGGTCGGCTGCTCCGGCGGATCCGGAAGCACGCCAAGCGCCTCCGGCAGCGCTTCCGGTGATTCCTCTGATCCCAAGGTCTCCATGAACGTCAGCGTGCCTGACGCTGACAACTCCTACATCTATGCCGCGGCCCAGGAGTTCAAGTCCCGCGTGGAGGAGTACTCCAACGGCAGCATCGAGCTGACCATTTACCCCAACGGTTCCCTGTACGGCGGCGACGGCAATGCCGCCATCTCCTCCGTGGGTAACGGCTCTCTGGACATCGTGATCCTGGCTTCCTCCCTGTACGCCAGCTTCGACCCCAGCTTCTATGTGGTCTCCGTCCCCTACCTGTTTGACGACACCAAGCAGCTGCAGGACTACCTGAACAGCGACATCGGCAAGGACTTGTTCAACAGCGTCGAGAGCATGGGTATTACCTGCCTGGGCAGCTGGACCCGCTCCTTCCGCCAGGTGACCAACAGCAAGAAGCCCATCAACTCCCCCGCCGACCTGGAGAGCATGGTCCTGCGTACCCCCAGCAACTCCCTGTATGTTGAGTTCTTCACCGCCTGCGGCGCCAACGCCACTCCCATGAGCTTCAGCGAGGTCTACAACGCCCTGCAGCTGAACACCCTGGACGGACAGGAGAACCCCGTGGACGTGCCTGCCACCAACAACTTCTATGAGGTCCAGAAGTACATCTCCGCGACCAACCACATTGCCGACGCCTGGATCGTGGGCATGAATACCAACAAGCTGAACGGTCTCACCGAGAACCAGCAGAACGCCCTGCACCAGGCTGCCGAGGAGTGCCAGCAGTGGTATGTGGACTACCAGGCCGAGAAGGACGGCGAGATGCTGAAGCTGCTGACCGACAACGGTATGGAGTACAACGAGGTTCCCGAGGAGGGCTTCCAGGAGTTCGTGTCCGTCTCCCAGGAGCTGTACCCCAAGTTCAAGGAAATGGTCCAGAACGACGAGCTGTTTGATGCCACTGTTGCCTTCTGCGGCAAGGCCTGACCCGATCCCGGCAAGAGATCGCAACTCCATCAACTGAAGCGTAAAGCGGATGCGGAGGAGCCCCTCCGGCTCCACCGCATCCGCTCTATTCCTGCCCCGCAGGTGAGAGAAAAAGAATCTTTGTGTATTAGGAGGGGAATCAATGGAACGCAAGCATTCACCCTTGAGTAAATTTTTTGATGTCGTAGACAAGCTGGAGGATATTTTGTGCGGAGGAACTTTGGTCTGTCTGCTGCTGGTCGTGCTGCTGCAGGTAGGCGGCCGTCTGGTCGGCGTGACGCTGACCTGGACGGAGGAGACAACCCGCTTCTTCTTCCTTTGGATGATGTTCCTGGCGGTGGCCGCCGGCTTCAACCGGGCGGAGTCCTCCCGTGTGGTGATCCTGGTCAATATGCTGCCCCGGCCCATGCAGAAGGTGTGCACCGTCCTGTACTATGTGGTCACCCTGGGCTTCTTCGCCTTTATGGTCAAGTACGGCATCGACCTGACGATGCAGAAGTTTGCCTTCAACGAGATGGCAACTGCGGTTGCCGTCCCCATGGGCGCAATTATGATCTGTGTGCCTCTGTGCGGCTTCCTGGGCATCATCGGCACCATCCAGAGCTTTTTAGAGTATCCCCATAAGGTAGCGATCGGAGGTGGCGAGAAATGAGTGTAGCACTGCTGTTGATCTTTCTGGGCCTGATGGCCCTGGGCGTGCCCATCGCCATTTCTCTGGGCGCCGCGTCCGTTATTGTGTTGATCACCATGGGAAATATGCCCCTGACGATGGTGGTCCAGCTGATGTACACCTCCATGAACAGCTTCGTCATGGTGGCTGTCCCCTTGTTCATCCTGGCTGGCTCCCTTATGGATGAGGGCGGCATCGCCGACAAGATCTATGACCTGGCGGAGGCCTGTGTGGGCTGGATCTATGGCGGTCTGGGCCATGTGGCCATTCTGTGTAACATCATCTTCGGCGCTATGTCCGGCTCCTCCGTGGCCGCCGTGGCCTCCATCGGCAAAATGAGCATCAACGCCATGGCCAAGAAGGGCTATCCCAAGGAGTACGGCGTGGGTATCAATCTGGCTGGCTGTATGCTGGCCTCCGTGATCCCGCCCAGCATCCTGATGATCGTGGCCGCCTCCACCGCCAGCGTCTCCATCGGCCAAGCCCTGATGGCCGGCATGGTTCCCGGCGTGCTGATCGGCGTCATCTACATGGTTTATAATTACATCCACTGTAAGGTCACCGGCATCGGTGAGAAGTCCCCCTTCCAGCCCAAGCGCCTGGTCAAGGCTTTCCTCTCCGCCATTCCCGCCCTGATGGTCCCCGTAATCATGCTGGTGGGTATGTACAGCGGCATTTACACCCCCACCGAGGGTGCGGGCATTGCCGTGGCCTATGCCATGCTGGTCTCCATTTATGTGTACAAGCGTCTGAAGTGGTCTGACATTCCCCGCATCATCGCCAAGAATGCCCGCCAGACCGGTACTATCCTGTTCATCGCCATCGCCGCCAAGCCCGCTGGCCAGATCTTCGAGCTGGACGGCCTGCCCACCAAGCTGGCCCACTTTGTCCTGGGCATCTCTGACAACCAGCTGGTCATCATGTTTGCTCTGTTCATCTTCCTGATCATTGTGGGTATGTTCATGGACGCCACCGCCGCCATCTACATCCTGGTCCCCATCCTGCTCCCTGTGGTGAAGCAGCTGGGCGTCAGCCCCCTGTTCTTCGTGGTGTTCCTGGTTATCACCCTCAGCTTCGGCCTGATCACTCCTCCTGTAGGCGTGTGCCTGTACGCCGCGGAGAATGTCACCGGACTTTCGTTGGAAAAGGTGATAAAATCCGTGGTGCCGTGGCTGTTCCTGACCGTCGGTATTATCTGTATCTTCATCTTCTTCCCGCAAATCATCACGGGGCCCATTGCCCTAATGTTCCCCAACGGCTGACGGGAGAACAAAACAAAAACCAAAAACGCCCTTCGGTGTACGGAGACGTACCACCGGAGGGCGTTTTCATCCTATATAATAAAGTAGGGACGGCCCCATGTGGCCGCCCGCCTGTTCTCCGCCGGGGAATGTCTCCCCACCGTCCCGTAGGGGAGGGGCTTGCCCCTCCCGCTGGTTTCCGGAAGGCTTTTATTTTACGCGGAGGTTTTCGCCCGAAGGGCGAAACTCTGTGAGGCGGCGCGCCGAGTCGTCGCGCCCTACGGGCGTCATGGTCCGCAGGCGGCGGGCGGGTCAGAGTCCCGCCCCTACAACGTCTCAGGCGGATCACAGCAAAAACGGACAACGGGCGCACGCTGTGCGCCCCTACGGCGGCTCAAGGAAATCACAGCAGAGGAGAACGGCATTTTGCGGACGGCTCACCGCCAAAACCAACAAAAACCGCCGCAACTTTTCCCGGTACTTTACAGCAATATTTCGCAAAAATTCAGCTTTGTAACAATCATGTCGCAATATTACGGTTTTGTTACACTTCGCCCAAACCCGTTGACGGGGGGCTTGCATTAGAGTATAGTATGAACACAGGCAAGGGGAGTTATGCTCCCACAGAATGGATGTTTCTCCTAATCATTGGTATTTTTAACCCAATAATTGGGAGATTCAACCTTGTTTCTGGAAGAGGATGACCCGCCCCCACAGCTTGAAAAAATCAAGGAGGAATTCCAATGAGAAACCTGAAGCGTGCTCTCAGCCTGGGCCTCACCGCGACCATGATCTCTGGTCTGATGGTGATGGGCAGCAGCGCCGCGAGCTATGCCGATGTGACTTCCAAGCAGAACGAGGAAGCCATTGAGGTCCTGAAGACCGTCGGCATCATGGTCGGCGATGAGAACGGCAAGTTCAATCCCGAGGCCAAGGTCACCCGTAACGAGATGGCGGTTGTGATGTGCAACCTGCTGGACTACACTGTGGCCAGCTACAAGGGCACCAGCCCCTTCACCGACGTGCCCGAGTGGGCTGAGCCCTATGTGGCCGCCTGCTACACCAACGGCATCACCAGCGGCTACGACGCCAAGACCTACGGCGGCAGCGACACTGTCACCACCGGTCAGGCTGCCCTGATGCTGCTGAAGGCCCTGGGCTACTTCCAGTACAGCGCCGACTTCGGCTCTGACTGGCTGGTGGAGACCACCAAGAACGGCAGCACCGCCGGTCTGTTCGACGGCGTTGCCACCGGCGCCAAGGAGGCCCTGACCCGCAACGACGTGGCTCAGATGGTCCTGAACGCCCTGGAGGCTGATCTGGTCAAGGCCGAGAAGAACGGCAGCGACGTGCAGGTGGGTGACATCGTCATCTCCGGCGGCAAGGCTACCTATGATTCCCGCACCGGCACCGACAGCAAGTACGCCAAGATCGACAACACCAAGGTGGACGGCAAGTACACCATCCAGCTGGGTGAGGATCTGTACGACGGCGACCTGGTCAAGGCCGACGGCGCGGACGACGACTTCGGCCGTCCTTCCGTGAAGTGGACCTATGAGAACAAGGAGATCGGCACCTACGCTGACGACGCTGACGCTGTTTACACCGCCACCGTCGAGAAGCAGGACCTGTACGATCTGGTGGGCAGCGACGTCTACAACGACCTGAAGAACGGCGACGCCGACTTCACCGTGGTCGTGGACGGCGTGGCTCAGAAGGTGAATCTGAGCGACTACATCGTCAAGAACAACGACGATGACGCCGGCAAGGATGTCATCAAGAAGGGCGCCACCACCGAGGTGTTCATCGACGATGACTCCAACGACGTGGTCATCGCTGTCATCAACTCCTATGTGGCTCAGGTTGACGGCGACTACGACAAGAACGACGAGGAGCTGGAGCTGGACATTCTGGACGAGGCCTTCGTGGACGTCAAGGATACCACTCTGTCCTCCGATGACTTTGATTACCTGGACAGCTACTCCGATGAGGACTATGTCCTGATCACTGTGGCCAACAAGGAGATCAAGACCATCGACCTGGCTGAGACCGTCGAGGGCAAGGTGACCGCTTACACTGAGAAGAAGAACGTCACCGTGGACGGCACCAAGTACGAGTACTCCAAGAACTACACTGACGCCGTGAAGGACGACAGCAATCTGTCCTACGACCTGAACGACGCCTACACCCTGGTTCTGGACGCCAACGGCTATGTGATCTACACCGACGGCACTGCCGGCCACAACGACTATGTCTATGTGGCTGAGATTGCTCCTACCGGTGGCGCGAAGGCCGACCTGGAGGCCGACGCCTACTTCATCGACGGCACCAACAAGGTTGTTGTGGTGGACAACGATGATGAGATCAAGGACAATACCTCGTTTGAGAACAAGTGGTACTCCTACAACGAGAAGAGCAACGGCAAGTACGAGCTGGAGGCGATCACTGGCGAGAAGAACGAGACTTACACCGTGAGCGCTGATAACCAGAAGATCGTTGAGAATGGCAAGAGCTCCATCTATACTGGTAGCACTGCCGCCAAGGCCAACAACGACACCATCTTCGTGGTGAACGACGATGACGATGTGACTGCTTACACCGGCATCAAGAATGTCCCCGACATCACCTCCAAGACTGCTGATGTGACTGTGGCTGTGGTGAATGACGGTGCCTACGCCGACGTGGTCTACATCTACTCTGCTGATATGTCCATCTCCGGCGACAGCGGCGACCGTGTCTACCTCCTGGAGGAGAGCCCCAACGCCAGCGTTGACAAGGATGACAACAAGTACTATGAGTACGACGCCATCGTGAACGGCGAGATCACCACCGTCAAGGCTACCGATAAGAACCTGAAGATCGGCCTGTACCAGAACGTCTCCTATGACGAGAACGGCTACATGGACGACCAGGATCTGGTGAAGGACGCCAGCGATGATGACTTCAAGGTCTACACTGGCATCAAGACCATCTCCTACAAGAGCGGCGTGCTGAGCCTGGGCAGCAACGATGTGGTCCTGGCCGACAGCTACAAGATCTTCGTCAACGATGACGGCGACGGCAAGACCACCACTCCCAGCAGCCTGGCTAAGAACTTCGGCGTGGACGGCACCTACTCTGAGAACGTCTTCGTGTTCGAGGATGACAACGACGAGGCCGTTGAGGTCTATGTCTACAAGATCAAGGACGCCGACAAGAACGATGCCGATAAGGTTGACGCCAAGATCGACCATGTTCAGATGTGGGCTGACGGTGGCTTCAACATCGTCATGAACCAGAAGGCCGAGCAGGATACTAACTTCACCGTGGAGCTGCAGCAGCGCGTGGACGGCAAGTACGTCTCCGCTGGCACTAAGAAGGTGACCCTGCAGAAGGGTAACACCAGTGTGAGCGATGGCGAAGATAAGTTCCTGCTGGATACCGGCAGCGTTTACAAGGTCGTTGTGAACGGCGTCGAGTCCAACGAGGTCAAGGGTGCGTAATTCCTGACGGTTTTACAGATCTCTTAAAATCCAATCAGTGCGGCCCCTCCCGTATGGGAGGGGCCCTCTGATTTTATTTCCAGGCCAAATAGTAGTAATTGGCCTCCTTCTGATTGCTGATGGTGTGCCTGCTATTGTTATAGTAGACCCGGAAGCCCTTGGATTCGATGGTCAAAATATAATCGGTCCCATAGCTGGTTTGCAGGCATACCGGCTTCCCCGGCAGGGCCAGGCCGCCGTAGTAGTCATCGGTATACGGACGGGCGGAGTAGCCCTCCTCCCGCATCACCAGCAGAGCCTTGGGCTGGAAGCCCAGGGAGATCAGGCGGCTTTCTGCCCCGTCTCCGGTGTAGGTCCCCGTCACCAGGCAGGGCATGGATGCCAGCTTTTTGCTGAGGGCGTCCAGCGCCGCCGTGGCAGCCTTTTTCGCCACCTCTGCGGCCAGAGCGTCCAGGGCCGTCTGGTCGGCTTTTTCCGCCTGCGCGGCGGCCAGATCCTTGAGAGCGCTGTCGATCTTGGCGTTGTCCTCGTTGAAATCGGTGCGGAGTACCTGGTCGTCCGCCTGCCATTGATTGAGTGAGAAATGCTCCGTGTGATTGCTTGCCATAAAAAACACCTCCACCTATATTGAGCAGGGGTCAAAAGTGGTACATTATCATACATTTTATGGTAATTAAGCCCCGCCATGCCCTTTTCTCATGGAAAGGATGGCGGGGGTTGTGTTTTTGTGTGCTTCCTCCGGCGCAGAATGTTTTCCCATCATCCCGTAGGGGAGGGGCTTGCCCCTCCCGCCTGGTTTCGGAATTTTTCGGTCAACGCTGGGGTTTCGCCCTGCGGAGGTGAACCGGCGGGCGGGTCAGGAGACCCACCCCTACAAGGCAATTTCGGTCATGCGTGATATGGCGACCGCCGCAGCCTTGAAACCGCGCCTGTCCCTCTGGAACCAAACGGGGTCACGAAAACGCCGTAGGGGCGGGACACCGGCCCGCCCCTACGGCGTTTCAGGCAAAAGAAAGCAGAACAGGGGCGGCGCAGGGAAACAAAAAAGGACGAAGCCCCAGAACATCCCGGAGCTTCGTCCTTTTTATCCTTATTGCGCGCGTTTGCGCTCTTTTATCTCCTGCTCATACTCCCGCAGGGAGGCCAGCGCCTCCTTGGACATGGGGAGAATGACCAAAATGTTGAAAATGGTCATCAGGCCGATGCCCACATCGCCCAGATCCCACACAAAGGTGTAGGTGGCCAGGCCGCCGACGAAAAGCATGATCAGTGCCAGGATCTTATACCCCGTCTGAGAGACCCAGTTGTCCCCAAACAGGTACGCCACATTGGACCGGGCATAGAACAGGATCCCAATGAACGTGGAGAAGCTGAACAGCCAGAGGATCACCGCAATGAAGATCACGCCAAACTGACCCAGGTGATACTCCATAGACGCCTGGAGCAGGCCCATGCCCTCCAGCCCCTGGATGTCCGCGGCGGGGGTGACCAGCATAATGAAGGCGGTACAGCTGCAAATCACAATTGTGTCAATAAACACGCCCAGCGCCTGGAGCAGCCCGGCCTTGGCAGGATGACTCACATCCGCGGCGGCGGCGGCACAGGGGGCGGAGCCGGAGCCCGCCTCGTTGGAAAACAGGCCGCGCTTGACGCCCTGCATCAGCACTGCGCCAAACCCGCCCGCAACAACCTGGCGGATCCCAAAGGCCTCCTCAAAGATGCGCTGGAACACAGAGGGCAGCAGCGCGGCGTTCTTGATGAGCAGGAAGATGGTAATCAGGAAGTAACAGCCGGCCATGATGGGGACTAGCACGTCCAGCACCTTGACGCTGGCGTTTTTCCGCAGCACAATGACAGCGGCCAGAGCCACCAACAGGACGGTGGAGTACAGAGGCGGGATGTTGAAGGCGTTCTGGAAGGAGCTGGAGACCGAGTTGCTGATGACCTGGCTGATGCCGCACCAGCAGATCAGGCCGGAGATGGCAAAGAGCACAGCAATCACGGAGTAGCGGCGGGGCTTGCCGCCCAGCTTCTGCTCAGCATACTGGTGGATATAGTAGGCCGGACCGCCCCGGTAGCCCCCATACAGGGGGTCTTTCTGCTTATAGAGTTGGGACAAGGTGGCCTCGATAAAGGCGGTGGAGGACCCCAGCAGTGCGGAGATCCACATCCAGAATACCGCTCCGGCTCCGCCGGCGGAGATGGCAGCCACCACGCCCACCAGGTTCCCCATTCCCACCCGGGTGGCCGTGGAGACCACCAGAGCCTGGACCCCGGAGATGGAGCCCAGATGGCTGTGGGACCGCTTTTCAACCGTCACACGGAGCATCTCCGGAAAGAGCCGCAGAGGCATGGCCCGGGTGCGGATGGTGAAATAGATCCCCGTTGGGATAAGCAGCAACACCAGCAGAGATACTCCCATGGAGTTCCCGCCGGGCAGAGGAATTGTGAAAAGATCCCCCCATAGAAAGTTGTATACGGCAGAGATAATCTGTATGATCAGTTCCATTGTGTGCTCCTTTTCGGCATAGTTTCAGCCGCAGCGATCACTTTGGGCGGCCATAGCAGACGCCCCGGGGCGGACCACAGGGCGTTTCGTCCCCTTTATTATACAGATAAAAAATAGGAACGCAATAGGGTCCGGGCAATCTTGTACACTTTTTTTGTTTAAAGTATTGAGGAGATCCGCCTCGACATGACGGCCGGCCCGCCGACATATACTGGGAACAATGAAATTGCAGGAGGACGATCTTTATGAGAGCATTTTTGATCCGCCGGAACTCCATATCCCTTGCGATCTGTGGGATCGCGGCTGTACTGATGTTCTATGTGGTCAACTATCCCGCCGCTGTGGACGCCTCGGCGTCCGCAAGGCAGCTGCCCATTTACTGCGTCCAGCGGGACCAGAAACTGGTATCCATCAGCTTCGACGCAGCATGGGGCAATGAGGACACCCAGGAGCTCATTGACATTCTGGACCGCTTCCAGGTCAAGGCCACCTTCTTTGTGGTGGGCGACTGGGTGGACAAATATCCAGAGTCGGTCAAGGCCCTCCACGACGCCGGGCATGAGGTGATGAACCACTCCAACACCCACGCCCACTACCCTCAGCTGTCCCCGCAGGCGGTGGTAGATGACCTGAACGCCTGCAACGACAAAATCGAGGCGGTCACCGGCGTGCGTCCTACCTTGGTTCGCCTGCCCTATGGCGACTACGATGACAACGCCATCCGCGCTGTGCGCTCCATCGGTATGGAGCCCATCCAGTGGGATGTGGACAGCCTGGACTGGAAAGAGCTCCCCGCCCAGGAGATCGCCCAGCGGGTCACCGGAAAGGTCCAGCCCGGCTCCATCGTTCTGTTCCACAACGCCGCCAAGCACACGCCGGAGGCCCTGCCATCCATCCTGACCGCGCTCATTCAGGAGGGCTACACCTTTGTGCCCATTTCCCAGATCATTCTGGACGGGGAATACACCATTGACCACACCGGGCGGCAGTGCCCGGCATGACAGAGCGCCCCTCCGGCCGTCTCCGCCGGAGGGGCGCTCAAAGCTGTGGAGACTGGGGCGCTCAAGATGTCAACAGACCTGAATATATCCCTTCAGGAAGTCCGTCCGTTCGCCCCGCTCCACCGCGGTGAGCAGATACTGAGCCAGAAGGATGCCAGTGCGGTACTGCTTCTGCACCTCTTTGACAGACATCCACACGTCGCTGCGGTAGTCCCGGTCCACCTGCTCCCGGATCAGAAAGGTCAGGAACGTGCCGCCCGCGGACCGCTCCCAGCACAGGTCCGGTCCAGAGGCGTCCGGAGGCATCACGATGCACCGGGTTTCCGTCCCGGACATATCCCGGGTATCGAAATACCGAACATAAAGCGTGGGATCTCCGCTGTACCGCAGAAGCTTTTCCCGTTCATGGAAGGCAAAGCGGGCGATTTTCTCGAAAGGGACCTCCTCCGACCGGTACGGCTCCTGTTGGAGGCGCAGGATCTCATGGGTGTTGGCCATCTGCCTCTGGATCTGTCCGCAGATCCGCTGACAGGTTTCCAGATGTGAACGCATATAGTCTTCCAGCTGGTTCAGGCCATCCTGATACTGCTCCAAATCGAAGCTGCGCATTTGCAGGATCCGTTTCACCGGAACCCCAGTGCTGCGCAGGAACACCACGTCCGCGATCTCCGCCAGCTCCCGGGGCCCGTAGGCGCGGTAGCGGTTTGCCTCCTTCCGGGGGGAGAGCAGCCCTTCCTGTTCCCAGAAACGGATCGTGGCCGCAGGCACATCTAACAGCTTTGATACCTCTCCGATGGAAAAAATATCCTCCATTTTGCACCTCTAAAGAACTTTTCCCCATTTTATCACATTTTCCCTTGACATTCAAGTTACTTGAAGGTGTATGATCAAAGCATCTGACCACGGGGCTGGGGACAGAGCCAGATTTGGCTGACGTCGACCGGCTCCGAATGTATGTTTGTTGTAAATTTGGAGAAATGAGGAGATGGCTATGGCAAACACCGAAAAAAAGAAATTTCAATTCAAAATGCCTCACACCTATGTGATCCTGGTTTCGATCATGGTGCTGATGCTGGTCCTGACCCACATCATCCCCGCAGGCCAGTACGACCGGGTGGAGGATCCGGTCTCCGGCAAGATGGTTGTCGTGGATGGCACCTACCATGAGATCGATGTAGAGGCCCCTGGTATCTTTGACCTTTTCCTGGCTCTGCAGCAGGGCTATGTAGAGTCGGCCAACATTATGTTCCTGATCATCTTTTCCTACGGTTTCGTCTATGTGCTGACCAAGAACGGAACGATGGACAAGGCATTGGGGACGATGGTTCGAAAAGTAGGAAAGCGGGTTCAGCTGCTCATTCCCATTACCATGCTGGTGCTGGGCATTCTGGGCTCCACCATGGGCATTTATGAGGAGGTCTACGGCCTGTTCCCAGTCTTCGTGGGAATCTTCATGGCCCTGGGTTATGACGCTATCGTGGGCGGCGCCACCATCTTCCTGGGTGTATCCCTGGGCTATGCTGCTGGTACTACCAACCCCTTTAATATTGCAGTGGCCCAGGATGTGGCAGGCGTAGAGCTTTATTCCGGCATGGGTCTGCGCTGGGCCATCTTCATCGCTTTTGAGATTCTGGCCATCACCTATCTTATGCGCTATGCCAGCAAGGTGAAGTCAGACCCCGCCCGCTCCCTGCTGCATGGGGTACCCATCGACAGTGTGGAGAGCAAGGGGCTTGATGACTTGGATGGAATTAAGATGACCACCCGTCAGAAGCTGTGCCTGCTTGAATTCTTCGGCGTAATCGCCTTCCTCACTTATTCCGTGCTGAACCTGGGCTGGTATGTGGATGAGATCGCCGCCCTGTTCCTGATGGCCATGGTGGTAGCAGGTATTATCAGCGGCTATTCCGCCACAGAGATCTGTAAGACCTTCATTGAGTCCACCAAGTCCATGGTATCTTCCATGCTGATAGTGGGCTTTACCCGCGGTATCACTGTACTGATGCAGCAGGGCTGCATTACTGACACCATTGTGTACAACCTGGTGAACCTGCTGGAGAACGCCAGCAAGTATGTGGCGGCTTACGGCATGCTAATCCTGCAGAACATCATCAAGTTCTTCATCAACGGCTCCACCAGTCAGGCCACCATCACCATGCCCATCATGGCGCCCACCGCGGAGCTGGTTGGACTGAGCAAGCAGATCGCGGTGCTGGCCTATCAGTTCGGCAACGGCTTCGCCGACTGCTTCTGGCCTACCTCCTGCGCGCTGTGCTGCGGCCTGATGGGCGGCGTGCCTCTGAACAAGTGGTACCGCTTCGTCACCCCGCTGTTCCTGATGATGCTGGTCCTGGAGTTCGTATTTATGACCATTGCCGTCTGGATCGGCTACTAAAAGAAGCTTTTGCCCCCGTTCCGGGGTAAAATAAAACATACCGGCAATAAGGATATGGAAGGCTGACTTCTGTATCCTTATTGCCCTATCCACCGAAAGTAAGAAAGGGGATCTGAACATGATCGTAAAGCATGGTAATGTGCTGCTGTTTGAGGAGGGCGGCTTCGTCCTGCGGGACATCCGCGTGGAGAATGGGAAAATCAAGGAGATTGCTCCGGAGCTCCAGGCCGCCGAGGGCGAGGAGGTCTTTGACGCCTCCGGGAAATATGTCACCCCTGGCATGATCGACGCCCACAGCCACATCTGCATCAGCGAGGAGGGCATGGGCAGCATCGGGGATGACTGCTGTGACTACTCCGGCGCCCTGACCCCGGAGCTGGAGGTGCTGGACGGCATCTACCCCTTTGACCGGGCGGTGATTGACTCCGTCCGGGCCGGCGTCACCGCCGCCTGCGTCTGCCCCGGCAGCGACGGCGTGGTGGGCGGCGTCGCCTCCACCATCACCCTGAACGGCACGGTAGCCGACGAGATGCTCCTGCGGCGCTACACTGCCATGAAGTGCAGCGTGGGCGAGAACCCCAAGACCGCCAAGCACGGCTTTGAGTCCCGCATGGGCGTGGCCTATCACCTGCGCAAGTGCCTGGAGGACGCCATCGAGTACCGCCACGACAAGGAGGAGGCGGAAAAGAGCGGCAGCTGGTTCAAGCGGGACATCGGCATGGAGAATATGCTGAAGGTCCTGAACAAGGAGATGCCTATCCACATGCACGCCCACCGCTCCGACGACATCTGCACTGCCATCCGCATCGCCCAGGAGTACGATGTGGACCTGGTGCTGGTCCACTGCACCGATGGGATCGCCATCGCTGATTACCTGGCCAAGTTCCCCTATCCGGTGATCGTGGGCCCCGGCATGACCCCCCGCTCCAAGCACGAGACCTGGAACAAGACCTATGAGACCGCCGGCGTGCTGAGCCGTGCCGGCCTGAAGGTGTGTATCACCGCTGACCATGATGTCACCCCCCTGTACTATCTGCCGGTCTACGCCGCACTGTCTGTGCGGGACGGCATGGATGAGCTGGAGGGGCTGAAGGCGGTCACCATCAATCCGGCCGAGGTGCTGGGCATCGATGACCGGAAGGGCAGCCTGACGGCGGGTAAGGACGCCGACATCGTGGTGTGGGATCAGCACCCCTTCGCCTATCAGGCCCATGTGGAGCAGGTATTCCTGTCCGGAAAGGCCATGTGCTGATTCACTCTAATATTCCGTTTTAGGGAGGGAACAACAGGTCATGCGCCGATGGAAAGAAAAGCTCTCCAAAATCAAAATGCCGCATACCTATGTGATCCTCACGATCATCCTGCTTGTAGTGGTCGCTCTGTGCTATCTGATCCCAGCTGGGGAGTACATCCGTGAGCTGGATCCGGTCAGCGGGAAAACTGTGGTCATTCCCGATTCCTTCCACTTTACCGAGGGGAAGAAGCCGGGGCTGTTCGACATCTTTTTGTCCCTCCAGCGGGGGTATGTGGACGCGGCAGACATCCTGTTCCTGATCGTATTTGCCCATTTGCCAAAAAGAAACCGCGCGTAAGCAGGTTTGTAAAATAGTTTTAAGCTAAAAAAAGGCTCCCCTCTTTCGGCTTTGCCGAAAGGAAGGGAACCGCTACGCTTTTATTCAGGCAGAAATATAACGGTTGCTTGAATAGCCTATAACTCCGCTGTAGCCCACTAAGTCCCATTCGGGCAGGCGGTTATAAATTACAATTTCAGAGCCGTTCGGTATTTTGCCGATTATCGGTGCGCTGATATCCGGGCGGGAGCGTATATTCAGATTAGACCCCTCGGTGGAAACATAGCCTACCTGTATGGGCTGCGGCATATTAAAGGGTATTCCGAAATATTCCGTAAGCGACAAAACAAGATTTTCAGCAATATTGTTTATATTGTTCCGTATCCAGTCGGCGTCAAGCGGGTTATCGTGGTAACCCAGCTCTATAAGCACGCCGGGCGCACGCACTCTCGCAACCTCACCGAGCCTTGTGGTGGGAACGGTTTTCACCATTCCCGGCAGCGGGTAGATAAGCTGTAAATTATTCGCTGCAATATCGGCAAAGCGCTTGCCGTTTACGCTGGTGGGGTAATAGTATACGTCTATTCCGCGCACAGTGGGCTGCTGGCTGCTGCCTACGGCGTTTGAATGTAGGGCTAAGTGTAAATCATAATTACCGGCGTTTGACGCGGCTATGGAGGAAGCAGCGGTCATATCCGGTGTGTTGCGTGTAAACTGTATTCCGCTTGCCGAAAGGTACGGCTCCATTGCGTCGGCTATAAGGTTCATATAGTATTCTTCGTTTCCTCCGCCGTAGTAGGGGTTAAATTCCTGCGTAGACGGGCTTAAATATATTATAGGCATATTTATCCTCCCCGAAAATAAAAAAATCCTTTCTCTCCACAGAATATGAAGAGAAAGGATTTTTTGTT
>ENA-UEQE01001373-UEQE01001373.1-human-gut-metagenome-genome-assembly--contig:-NODE-1373-length-19805-cov-8.987480_pt1 | contig 19805 bp, 14 predicted proteins | sample MGYA00242934_ERZ507935 | MGnify/ENA primary metagenome ERZ507935 (study PRJEB26167, sample SAMN06115423) | human gut metagenome | host: Homo sapiens | place: China:Anhui | collected 2015-03-30... | reverse complement strand
GGTGGGGTTTGGGGAGGGGAGGAAGGGGCTTTCTTCAGAAAGGCCCTTCCTTCCCTCCCTAATTTCCCCGTTCCAAAAGAAGCGGCGCCGACACTGAGGAGGGAGTGCCGGCGCCGTCCGAGGAGAGGGCGACATCCTCAGGGGGATGGATGTTGCCCGAACGCGGCCACCTTCACAGGGGAAAGAAGGTGAACCCGGGTGGAGGAGAAAACCCGGATCCCGCGTTTGCATAACCCGCCGGGCGGCCGTAAAACGCCCGACGCGTCGTTTTCGGAGGACGGAATTTCAGGGGGGGAATCCTGTCCTCCCGGAACCATCGGCAGGGGGCGCCGATGGTTCCGTATTCATGGAAACGGAGGCGGGGAGAGGAGGTTTCCCGCCGTCAAACCACGCCGTGTTCGCCGGGCCGCTCAAAGACGCCCAGGGTAACGGCGGTCTTGAACGAAAGGGTGTCGCCAAACAGGGGAAGCATTGGCGCTGCGACGAACAGGGAGGAAATCGTTCCCATGAAAACACCTATGAGCATGGTCAGTGCGAAGCCGTAAATGACCGGGCCGCCGAGCAGGAACAGGGCGAGGGCCGCCACGAGCGTCGTGCCTGCGGTCAGCAGGGTACGGCTCATGGTGTCGCCAAGCGCCTCCTGAATGATTTCCGGCAGCGGGCGCGGCGAGTCGGGGTTCTCCCGCCGCAGGGTTTCACGGATTCGGTCGTAAATCACAATGGTATCGTTCAGCGAATAGCCTATGATGGTCAAAAGTGCCGCTACGATGTTCAGATCGATTTCTTGCCCGAGGATGACCAGCAGGCTGGTGGTCGTCGTGACGTCGAATATCAGGCTGGCCATCGCCCCCGCCGCAAAGGAGAGGCGGAGCCGCCAGCACAGGAACAGGGTCAGCAGCAGTGCCGCAAGGATACGGCCTTCCGTCGGCACGCCCAGCCATTGCAGGGCGATCATGGTCGCCGTGAGCGCCCCGGCAAGCAGGGCGGCGGTGCCCCAGCGCTGTTCAAACCGCCCTGAAATATACACGGTGATCAGGAGCAGCGCGTAATAGATGGCTTCCAGCGCCGAGCTGCGGAGATCGTCGCCGACCTTGGGGCCGACCGTTTCCAGACGATCCAAGGAAACCGTCCCGCCGCCGTCCACGGTTTGGAGATGGCTGAGCAGGGTTTCGCCGAGCTGCTGCGCGGGGGTGTCGGGCAGGCCGAAACGGAGCAGCCAGACGGAACTGTTGTCGCCGTATTGCTGGGTCATCAGGCCTTCGAGGTGCATGGGATCAAGCGCGCCGATGAGCTGCTTGTCCGAAACGGGGTGCTCGAACCGGACTTGCGCCGCAACGCCGCCTGAGAAGTCGACGCCGTACTGGAGGCCGCCGCGCCACATGCCCATGGAAACGGCCGCCGCCACGAGCAGGAGGGTCAGCACGCCTACGTGCTTCACGCGCTTGAGGAAGGGGAAGTGGGACAGGTAGCCCGACAGGGCGCGCAGCTCCATGGGGCCGTGCATGCTGAGGCGGGCGCCGCCGGTGTGCTTCATCCACGCGTCGAAGGCGATGCGGCAGAGGAAGATCGCCGAGAACATGGAGGCGATGATGCCGAGGGTCAGGGTGACGGCAAAGCCGCGCACCGGGCCGGTCCCGAACTGGTACAGGATGGCCGCGACGATGATCGTCGTCAGGTTGGAGTCCACAATGGAAAGGTTGGCGCGCTCGAAACCGACCTTGATGGCCTTGGGAGGCGTCAGGCCAAGGGCCAGCTCCTCGCGTATCCGCTCAAAGATGAGGACGTTCGCGTCCACGGCCATGCCGATGGTCAGCACGACGCCCGCTATGCCCGGCAGGGTCAGGGTCGCGCCGAGCGCGGCCATGCCGCCCATGAGCAGGCTGAGGGTGCAGAGGAGCATCCCGTTGGCGAGCATGCCTGACCAGCCGTAGCGCAGGGGCATGATGATCATGACCGCCAGCGTGCCGATGAGCGCGGCGAGGATGCCGCTGGTGATGGACGCTTCGCCGAGGGCGGGGCCTACCGTGCGCTGTTCGAGCACATGGACAGGGGCCGCGAGGGAACCGGAACGCAGGGAAATGGCAAGATCCTGCGCCTCTTCAGGCGTGAACTGGCCGCTGATGCTGGCCGTGCCGCCCGCAATCCTTTCCTGAATCACCGGGGCGCTGTGGATGGTGCCGTCCAGCACGATGGCGAGGCGCTTGCCGACATGCTCGCCGGTGGCCATTTCAAACAGGGCCGCGCCGCGAGGGGTGAAGGACAGGCTGACCATCGACGTATTTTTGTCGTCGAATCCGGGGCGGGCGTCGGCGACTTCCTTGCCGCTCAGGAGGGGGGTGCTGTCGAGCGCCAGCTTTGCATTGCCCTCTTCGCCGTGCTTGCCCATCATGGGGTAGAAGGCGACGCCGGGAGGCAGGTAGCCTTGGGGGATGTCGTCGCGGACGAGGTGGAAGGACAGATCGGCGGACTTCTCAATGAGCTGGACGGCGCGGTTGACGTTGGTCAGGCCGGGGAGCTGGATGAGGATGCGGTCGCCCTGCTGCTTGCGGATATCCGGTTCGGCCACGCCGAACTGGTCGATGCGGCTGGAGATGGTGCGCAGCACCTGATCCACGGCCAGATCCTGCGTCTGCTTAACAAAGGCGGGCGTGAACGTATAGGGCAGATGGACAGCGCCGTCGGAACCAGTCCGGGGCGTTCCGGGCACGACCTGCGGGGCGTCCTTTTGGACAAGGACAAGGAAGGCATCGACCTGATTGGCGCGGGCGATGATGAGTTCCTGTACGCCGCCGGGCATCTGGCGGGGGCCGAGGACGGTGATCCCGGCCTCACGGGCCTTCTGGCGGAGCATTTGCCCACTGTTGACGAGTGCGGACTGAACGGCTTTTTCCGTATCCACGCCCAGCGTGAGCTGAACGCCGCCTTTGAGATCGAGGCCCAAGCTGATGCGGGAGGCGCCCGGCAGGTTGACGTCTTCCGGCATAAGCGTCGGAGACAAGAGGAAAAGCGCGCCGGCCATGACAATGGCGGCAATCGCATATCGGAACGAGAGTTTCATGAAAGCCTCTCACACGGTTGCAGGAGCAGAATGCTGTCGGGAACGGCGGAACCGCCGACAGGACGCACACTGATTCGGGCGTTCCGGTATTCTGCGCGGGAGACGTGTGAGGGGTACAGAAGACCGGCTGCGCGAGTCAGGGCTTTTCTGTCACGCAAAAAGCGAAGGACGGAAAAGCGGAAGCTCTAGCAGCCGTATGGAGGAGGCGTAGGGTAGGAAACAAGCCCGCGTTCGGCGGGAAGGAAGCAAAGGGGCGTGCCGATGGGCAGCGCCGCCGGAACAGCGGAAACCTGAGGCAGGACAGGCGGGGAAGCCAACGCGGCGGCATACCCCGCCGAGTTCGGCAGGGGCTTGTCGAACCCTTTGGGCGTCCGGGCCGTCGTTTGGCTTGTATTGCCGTTGAGCGTCTCAGAAATACTGGTGAAGGGATTCCTTTCGGAACGGGCAAGCGCCGCGTCAAGCCGCCACTCGCCGGATACTTCGACAAGCGCCGAACCTTCATCTACGGCATCGAAGCGTTGGAGCTGCGGGCCGATGTTCCCGCCTTCCAGTTCGGAGCGCTGATCCTTGAAGGCCTCCATACTTGAAGGGGCCGTTTCGAGGAGGGCTTCAAACTGCCTGCCGACATCGCTGTCTATGTGCGCCTGCGCGGAAAAGGAGGAACACAGAAAAAGCCCGAAAGCAAAAAGCAGCGTCCCCAACACGGAGCGGGAAAAGCTGGTCGTTGCGTCTTTGATGGGCCTTAACGTATTCATGCCTTTACCCATAAAGCCGAACGGTAAGGATGTCAATAATACGTGGCGGCCCTTTTGGGGATTCTCATGCGGAATCGGAGGTTCGGGCTTGCCTGAGGGCTTGAGGATGGGTACTATCATTTTCCCCGCACGGCATCCGTTTTGTGAAAACCTCCGTTCCCGCGGGCCGAAAATCAGCGAAAGGACTCAGTATGTGTCTTGCCATCCCTGCGAAAGTCATTGAAAAATCTGATGACGGCATGTTGAAGGCCACCGTCGGCAACGGGCCGACCTGCCTGACCGTTTCCGGCATTTTGCTGCCCGAAGAAGTGGAGATCGGGGATTACATCATTATCCATGCCGGGTTCGCCATGCACAAGATGGAGAAGACCGAGGCCGAAGAGAGCCTGCGCCTTTTCCGCGAGCTGGCCCAAGCCACCGGGCAGGAAGCGGCCTTCTGACGTGAAGCATATGGGGAAAAGCCTTGGTTAAAGGCATATCCCTGTCCTTCCTTTCCTCGGCCCATCCTTGCGGCTGTCCCTTCCCTTTTCAAAGTGTTCGGCCTATTTTCAGGCGTTGCCGTAGCATGAGGCCGTTTCATCTCCACAGCGCGGTGAAACTACAGCCTTTTCTCCAGCTTTCCCCTTGGCGGAATCCACGGCTAAGGCATTTTGCCGGTTATTCTTTTGGAACTTCAAGGAAAAAAGCATCAGCCGTTTTCTAGGGCACAGCCTGTTTTTATCGCCGGGCGGGGTGAGGCTGGGCGGATTTCCTTGTGCTGCATGGCGTAAAGAAAAATCCCGAAGTTGAAGGCTTCGGGATTTTTTTATGGCCGCATGGAAACGGAATGGTGCGTTCGGCGGCCTCCGTTTTTTTATGGGGCGGCGGGCTGGAAAGCGGTACGGCTTTTCCCTCCGGGCTGAGGGGCGGCAGTGTGCCCGTTCCCGTGCTCCCTGTGGGATCAATATATCATGCGCGGGAGGAACAGCACGATGTCCGGGACGAAGACGCAGAGGATGATGACGCCCACGGTTACGAAGACAAAGGGCAGGGCGCTGTAGGAAATGTCCTCAAGGGTGGTGTCGGCGATGCCTGAGGCGATGAAGATGTTTTCGCCGAGGGGCGGCGTGGAGAACCCGACCCCGCAGCAGCAGACCAGCACCACGCCGAAGTGGATGGGGTCTACGCCGAAGGCGGTCATGACCGGCAGGAGCACGGGCGTCGCCAGCAGGATGATCGCCAGCGTCTCCATGAACATCCCCAGAAAGAGCAGCAGGGCGATGACGAACATCCAGATGACGGCGACGTCCGAAGTGAAGCCGAGGATGTGCTCCACAATCATGTCCGGTATCCGGTACTGGACGAGCAGCCGCTCGAACGCGTAGGCCGTGAACATGATGATCAGCACGCGCCCGGTCATCCATGAGGTGATCTGGAGCGAGTGCCGGATGCCCCCGAACGTCAGCTCGCGGTGGATGAACAGCCCGACGAAGATGGAGTAGAAGATGGCGACCACGGCGGCCTCGGTCGGCGTGAAGAACCCCCCGTAGATGCCGCCGAGGATGACGACCGGGGCCATGAGCGACCAAAGCCCGTCCTTGAGCGCCTTGAGCAGCGAGTCCCCTGAGCCGTTTTGGAGGTCTTCCGCCACGGGCATGTTCCGGCAGAGGAAGAGGTGCATGGCGGCGAGCCCCACCGCGATCATGATGCCGGGCGTCACCCCGGCGAGGAACATTTTGGTGATGGACTGCTGCCCCGACACCGCATAGACGACCATCGGGATGCTTGGGGGGATGATGATGCCCACGCCCCCGGCGGTCGCCGCGGCCGCAGCCGCATACCCCTTGCTGAACCCGCGCCGGATCATGGCCGGGATCATGAGCATCCCCACGGCGGCGGTCGTCGCGGGGCCGGAACCGGAAATCGCCCCGAAAAACACGCAGGCCAATGCGGTGGAGACGGCGAGGCCGCCGGGGATGGGGCCGACGATATTTTCCGCAATGGCGACAAGCCGCCGCGAAATGCCCGCGCATTCCATGAGCGCCCCGACGAGCATGAAGGCGGGCAATGCCATGATGGGAAAGGAGTTGACCGAGGTGAAGGCGATCTGCACCAGCGTGACGAGGTTTTGATCCACCGTGTAGAGGGCCGTCATGGCCGCCACGCCGAGCGCCACGGTAATGGGCGAGCCGAGCAGCATCAGTACCGCAAAGGTGGCGAAAAGGGCTCCCGCCGGGCTCATGGCTTGCCTCCGTCCGCCAAGGCTTTCCGGCTCTCTTCGATTTCAACGACGTCGGGTGCCGTAACGCTCCTTTTCAGGATGAACTTCATCACGTTGACTTGGATGATGCGGGCGGACATGAGCGTAAAGGCGATGGGGAAGATGAAATAGATGTACGAGAGCTGCCAGTCGAGGGCGGGGGTGGCGTAGGGGAATTCCCGGAGTTCGCGGATCACGGCGAGGCTTTCCACGACCATGACGCTGTTGAAGAACAGCCACACGCCGTCGCTGAGGAGCATACAGGCATCGCCCACCCATTTGGGGAAGGGGCGGAACTGGATGGTGACCCGGTTGTGCGCGGCGAGGCGGGCCGCATAGGAAGCCCCGAAGAAGACGAACCAGACAAAAGAATACCGCGCGAGCTCTTCCGTCCAATACAGCGGATGCCCGAACTGGCGCAGGAAAATCTGCAGGAGCAGGATCAGCACGAAGAACGCAAGCAAGGCTTGGCTGACGTACCCCTCAAAATTGTCCAAAAGCGTTAGAAGAACCTTCTTGAGCATGAAGTCCCCCCCGGAGAGCGTCGGTGCGGCGCGTCGCCAGTGTAGGGCAGCGCACGGGAATAGACAACCTTATGAAGCCGCTTTCCCCCTGTGCGGAAAGCCTACTTCCAAGGTTTTTTCCCGATGGCGGAGAGGAAGGCGTTGATGGCGGCCCTGCCGCCCACGAACGTCTCCATTTCGGGCCAGACCTGCGCAATGGCGGCATTCCTCCAGTCGGCCTCGTCCTCAAGCTGATCGATCTGCACGCCTGACTCGATGAGCCGCTGCTTCGCCCTCACGCCTTCGACAAGCTGGAAGGCAAGGCAGTATTCCTGCGCGCCGCGCCCGGCGTCGGTGATGAGCGCCTGCATTTCAGGGGACATTTTCTTGAATGCCCGCTGGCTCAGGATCATGGGCTGGAGCTGATAGGTATAGTGCGCTTCGGTGATGTACTTCTGCACTTCGTTGAACTTGCAGGCGAGGAAGGTGATGTAGCCGTAACATTGCCCGTCGACCAAGCCCTGCTGGAGCGCGGTGAAGGTTTCCGCCCACGAGATCGGCACAGGGTTCGCCCCCCATGCCTTATAGCAGGCGAGCAGGATGGCGCTCTGCGGGACACGGAACTTGAGCCCCTTGATGTCGTTCAGGTTTTTGATGGGCCTGCGGGAATTGGAAATGTAGCGGTAGTCGGTATAGGTCCAGCCGAGGATGCGGAATCCCCCCTCCCGTATGGCGTACCCGTTGAGCAGGGCATGGGCGGGGCCGGTGGTCGCCCGGACGACGTCGTACATGTCGTCAAAAAGGTAGGGCATGGTGAGGATGCCGAGTTTTTTCACGAACGGGACTGTATTGGCGATGCCCACAACGGCGATGTCGAGGTTCCCGGCGCGCACGTTCTGGATCATTTCCGTTTCGTCGCCGAGCTGGCCGGAGGGGAAGAGCTGGACTTCCACCTTGCCTCTGGATCGGGCTTCCACGATTTCCTTGAACCGGATGCCGATGGCCCCCATCTCGGAATCGATGGGATCGCCCATGCCCACTTTCAGGATGGTTTTTTCATAGGCGCTGGCGGGGGAGGCGCCGGTGAGAAGGGCAAGCGTCACCAAGGCGGCAAGCAGGCTTTTGAGCATAGAATCCTCTCTCTTTCCATCTAGAGTCCCGTGGCTGCGTGCAACCCCACACCTTATTTTGGGCTTTAGCTCACGAGGCTCGAAGGTGTCAACCTGGCCTCCCCGGTAAGCCCGCCAGCCTGATTTTCCTCCTATCCGACTGTAGATACGTTTGAAAAAAATTATTTGTGGGCGATTTCCACGAGGCCGATCTTATACCGCTGCGCTTTCCTGACGATGGTGGACTGGCTGACTTTGAGCCGCCGGGCGGCCTTGTAGGTGCTGCCGGTTTCGGTGAGCGCGGCCATGATCATGTTGCGTTCCAGTTCGGCGACGGCCTCGCGCATGGGCTGGCGGAAGGAGACGCCGCCCTGCGGGAGGGGCGACTGGGCCTGCATATATTGAGGGAGATCCTGCATGGTGATGGTTTCTTCCTCGCTCATGGTCGCCAGCGACTGCACGAGGGCGCGGAGCTCGCGGACGTTGCCCGGCCATCGGTAGGTCAGGAAGCAGTTCAGCACCTGCGGATCGAAATTTTTTTGCAGCCCGTTTTTCTTGATGATCTCCTGCAGGAAATGCATGGCGAGGACGGGGATGTCGTCCGGCCGTTCCCGCAGCGGAGGGATTTCCACGGTCAGCACCCGGAGGCGGTAGAAGAGGTCTTCGCGGAACTGCCCCGAAGCGGCCATGTCCGCCAGCGGCTTGTTGGTGGCGGCGATGACCCGCACGTCCACGGTGATGGGCTTGGTCCCCCCGACCCGGTGGAAGGGGTGCCCGTCGAGCACTTGCAGCAGCTTGGCCTGCATGGGGAGGGGGAGCTCGCCGATTTCGTCAAGGAGGAGGGTTCCCTTGTGGGCCAGCTCGAACATGCCGGGCTTGCCGCTTTTGGCCGCGCCGGTGAAGGCGCCTTTTTCGTAGCCGAACAGTTCGGATTCCATAAGCGACATGGGGATGGCCCCGCAGTTCACCGCGATGAACGGCTCGGCGCTGCGCTGGCTCATGTCGTGGATGGCCTTGGCCGTCAGCGTCTTGCCGGTTCCGGTTTCGCCGAGGATGAGGGTGATGGCTTCGGTGCGGGCGGCTTTGGAGGCTTCCTTGCGCAGACGGCGCATGGGGGCGCTGTGCCCGACGAACCCGGCGTCCATTTCGGTTTGAAGGTTCTCCAGGCGTGCTTTGTAGGAGAGGGTTTCCATCTCCAGATCGGTGAGCTTCCGCTGGAGGGTTTCCAGCTCGGTCATGTCGCGGATGGAGGCGATGACCCGCCACACGTTGCCCTTTTCGTCAAAAATGGGCGTGCTGGTGTTCAGGCAGCGCTTGCCGTTGGAATAGTCGTCGAACATGGTGACCGCGCGTTTTTCGATGAGCGCGCGCAGGGTGACGCAGGTTTCAAAGCGCCCCTTGTGCATGGGTTCGGTCACATGCTTGCCGATGACTTCCTCGGCGCGCAGCCCGGCGATGCGCTCCATCGCCTTGTTGACGCGCAGGGTGATGCCGTCGGAGTCGATGACCCAGATGCCGTCGTGGATGGAGTCGAGCAGGACGGTCAGCTCCTGCCAAGGCAGTTCGGCCACCCGGTTGATCTGATCGACCGGGATTTTTGACATTGTGATAAGGCGAACTTGCTCGCCGTCCGCGGAATCGCCGGCGGAAACGCTTTTCCAGCGGATGATGTACATGGAACCCTCTTTGTGGTGGGCGATCAGCTCGCCTCCGTGGGGTTCGCTCAGGCTTTCCTCCACTTCATCAAATCCGCATCGCGTCAGGCGGGGCAAAAAAGGCTCGTCATCAGCCCGTCCGGGAGAAAGTTTGAGTATTTCTCCCAACATATTGTTTATAAATATTAAATTCCATGTTTCCCCGCGGCATATTCCGGCGGCGACGAGTTCGTTTTGATGGAGGATGTGATCGCAAAAGGCGGGCTGTGGCGTCATGGAAGAACCTCTCTAATGCAACTATGCATCATGATGCAAAATTAACTCGAACATTCCTATGATTCATCGGCAAGTGATTCGAGACTGCATTGACCCCAAAAAGGCCTGAAAAGGACGTTTTTAAAAATTATAATAAAAATATTATGTTATGATGTTTGGGAAAAATGGAACGCTAGTTGCTATAAAGAGGGCATGGAGTACAACCCCACCCTGAATTTCAAAACGTACTTCAACATACTGCTCTCGGAGGCACTCAAATGCGTGTAGGTATCCCCACCGAAATCAAAGTTCAGGAATTCCGCGTTGGCATCACCCCCGCTGGCGTTCATGCCCTTAAAGAAGCCGGTCACACCGTCCTCGTGCAGAAGGGCGCCGGCCTCGGCAGCATGATCACCGACGAAGAATACGTTGCCGCCGGTGCTCAGATCGTTGATACCGCCAAGGAATGCTGGGACTGCGACATGGTCGTGAAAGTGAAGGAACCTCTGGCTCCTGAATACGACCTGTTCCACGAAGGCCTGATCCTCTACACCTACCTGCACCTTGCTCCGGAACCGGCCCTGACCAAGGCTCTTCTCGACAAGAAGGTTATCGGTATCGCTTACGAAACCGTGCAGCTCGACAACGGTTTCCTGCCCCTCCTCGCCCCCATGTCCGAAATCGCCGGCCGCATGGCCACTCAGGTGGGCGCCCAGATGCTGACCAAGATTGAAGGCGGCATGGGCCTCCTGATGGGCGGCACCGCTGGCGTGCAGGCCGCTCACGTCGTCATCGTGGGTGCCGGTACCGTGGGTCTCTCCGCCGCCAAGGTTGCCATGGGCATGGGCGCTCGCGTGACCATCCTTGACAGCAACCTCTTCCGCCTGCGTCAGATCGACGACCTGTACGGCGGCCGCATCCAGACCCTGGCCTCCAACGCCTTCAACATCGCCGCCGCTGTGAAGGAAGCCGACCTCCTCGTGGGTTCCGTCCTCATCCCCGGCGCCCTGACCCCGAAACTGGTCACCGAAGCCATGGTGAAGACCATGAAGAAGGGCTCTGCCATTGTTGACGTCGCCATCGACCAGGGCGGTTGCATCGAAGTGACCGCGAAGCACGGCGCCACCTACCATGACAACCCGACCTTCATGTATGAAGGCATCGTGTGCTACTCCGTGGGCAACATGCCCGGCGCCGTGGCCCGCACCTCCACCTTCACTCTGACCAACGCCACCATGCCTTACATGATCGATCTGGCCAACAAGGGCTGGAAGAAGGCTTGCCAGGACGACAAGGCTCTGGCCCGCGGCATCAACACCTATGACGGCAAGGTGTACTTCAAGGGCGTTTCCGATGCTCTCGGTTACGAACTGCATTGCACCTGCGACATCCTGAAGTAAGACGTGATTCATGACTGGACCAGTCTCATGTCCGCATGAGACTGGCCAGTTTTCCGGTCAAAGTCAAGGGTAAGGGCAGGAACGGCCCATGTGCGCCAATTGGTTTTCGCCTTTAACCTTCCTGTGACAATACCATCATTATTTCATGAGGAATGCACCATGACTTACGATAAAGCTGAATTGGTCGCTCTGGACAAAAAGCACGTTTGGCACCACCTGACCCAGCACAAGAATTTCGAGCCCGCCATCTATGTGAAGGGCGAAGGCATGCGCATCACCGACATCGACGGCAAGACCTACATCGACGCCGTGTCCGGCGGCGTGTGGACCGTCAACGTCGGCTATGGCCGCAAGGAAATCGTTGACGCCGTCGCCGCCCAGATGATGGAACTGTGCTACTTCGCCAACGGCATCGGCAACGTCCCCACCATCGAATTCTCCAAGAAGCTCATCGAAAAGATGCCCGGCATGAGCCGCGTGTATCTCTCCAACTCCGGTTCCGAAGCCAACGAAAAGGCTTTCAAGATCGTCCGTCAGATCGGCCAGCTGAAGCACGGCGGCAAGAAGACCGGCATCCTGTATCGTGCCCGTGACTATCATGGCACCACCATCGGTACCCTGAGCGCTTGCGGCCAGTTTGAACGTAAAGTTCAGTACGGCCCCTTCGCTCCCGGCTTCTATGAATTCCCCGACTGCGACGTTTACCGCTCCAAGTTCGGCGATTGCCCGGATCTCGGCGTGAAGATGGCCAAGCAGCTTGAAGAAGTCATCCTGACCGTGGGCCCGGACGAACTCGGCGGCGTGATCGTGGAACCCATGACCGCCGGCGGCGGCATCCTCGTTCCTCCGGCAGGCTACTATGAAACCATCCGTGAAATCTGCGACAAGTACGGCCTGCTCCTGATCATGGACGAAGTCGTGTGCGGCCTTGGCCGTACCGGCAAGTGGTTCGGCTACCAGCACTTCAACGTCCAGCCCGACATCGTCACGATGGCCAAGGGCGTCGCTTCCGGCTACGCTCCCATCTCCTGCACCGTGACGACCGAAGCCGTGTTCCAGGACTTCGTGAACGACCCGGCCGACCACGACGCCTACTTCCGCGACATCTCCACCTTCGGTGGCTGCACCGCCGGCCCCGCCGCGGCTCTGAAGAACATGGAAATCATCGAGCGCGAAAACCTGCTCGAAAACTGCACGAAGATGGGCGAACGCCTCATCGAAGGCCTCAAGGGCCTGATGGACAAGCATCCCATCATCGGCGACGTACGCGGCAAGGGCCTCTTTGCCGGTATCGAAATCGTTAAGGATCGCGCTACGAAGGAACCCATCGCCGAACCCATCGCCAACGCTATGGTCGGCGCCGCCAAGCAGGCCGGCGTGATCATCGGCAAGACCTCTCGTTCCTTCCGTGAATTCAACAACACCCTGACCCTGTGCCCGGCCCTGATCGCCACCGAAGCCGACATCGACGAAATCGTCGCTGGTATCGACAAGGCGTTCACCACCGTCGAACAGAAGTTCGGTCTGTAAGAATTGAAAAGCCCGATGCCTCCACCGGAGGCATCGGGACTTTCATTCTGGAAAACGTCGGCAGGGCAAGGCAGTGCTTTGTCCTGCTTCGGCATATTGAAGACTTCAACAACGCGAGGATACGACAATGGCTTTTGTGCATTACACCGTCAAGAAGATCGTGCATGGCCTCGGCGCCATCAAAGAAGCCGCCAACGAAGTGAAGAACCTCAAGGGTTCCAAAGCGTTCATCGTGACCGACCCCGGTTTGGCCAAGATCGGCGTCCAGAAGCCCCTCGAAGAAGCTCTGACCGCCGGCGGCATCGAATGGAAGCTGTACGCTGAAGCCCAGCTCGAACCCAGCATGGATTCCATCCAGCACTGCACCGACGAAGCCAAGGCTTTCGGCGCCGACGTGATCATCGGTTTCGGCGGCGGTTCCGCCCTCGACACCACGAAGGCCGCTTCCGTGCTGCTTTCCAACGAAGGCCCCATCGACAGGTACTTCGGCATCAATCTGGTTCCGAACCCCTGCATGCCCTCCATCCTGATCCCCACCACCGCCGGCACCGGCTCTGAAATGACCAACATTTCCGTGCTCGCCGACACCAAGAACGGCGGCAAGAAGGGTGTTGTTTCCGAATATATGTATGCCGACACCGTCATCCTCGACGCCGAGCTGACCTTCGGCCTGCCTCCCCGCGTGACCGCCATGACCGGCGTTGACGCTTTCGTGCATGCCATGGAATCCTTCTGCGGCATCGCTGCCACCCCGATCACCGACGCCCTGAACCTTCAGGCCATGAAGCTGGTCGGCGCCAACATCCGTCAGGCTTATGCCAACGGCAAGAACGCCGCTGCCCGCGACGCCATGATGTACGGTTCCGCCCTCGCCGGCATGGGCTTCGGCAACACCCAGAACGGCATTATCCATGCCATCGGCACGACCCTGCCCGTGGAATGCCATATCCCCCACGGCCTGGCCATGTCCTTCTGCGCTCCCTTCAGCGTGGGCTTCAACTACATCGCCAACCCTGAAAAGTACGCCATCGTGGCTGACATCCTGCGCGGCGATGACCGTTCCGGCTGCATGAGCGTGATGGATCGCGCCGCCGACGTGGAAGACGCCTTCCGCGACCTGCTGAACGATCTCGACATCGCCACCGGCCTCGCCAACTACGGTGTGAAGCGTGAAGACCTGCCCGCCTGCGCGGATCGCGCCTTCGCCGCCAAGCGTCTCCTGAACAACAACCCCCGCGCCGCCAGCCGCGACCAGATCCTTGCTCTGCTCGAAGCCAACTTTGAAGCCTAGTCCTTGGATTTGAGATAAGCCATTGGCCGGGGGAGGAAAGGCGCACTGCGCAGTTCCTCCCCCGGTTTTTTCGTTTGGCTGTGTCATGGAAAATGGTTGATGCTTTTTCCTTGAAGTTCCAAAGGAATAACCAACAAAATGCCTTGGCTAGGGTTCCGCCAAGGGGAAAACTGGAGAAAAAGGTTATATTTTCACCGCACTGTGGAGATGAAACAACCCCATACTATGACAGAGCCGACAAAAAAAGCCCTGAACAGCATTCAGGGCTTTTTTTGTTCTTCAGTGATTACGTACAGCGGCTTACTCCACGACAGCCAACCGTACGGGCCTGCGCGGGGGGACACGGGCATATTGGACGGAAGGATACCCGATCATGAGCCCTCCGCAGATTTTACGGCCTTCGGGGACGGGGATGTCGAGGTCTACGCCGTTGTTGGCGGCGGCGATGACGAAACCGCTCCAGCAAGTCCCGATGCCGTAGCTGTGCAGGGCAAGTTCCAGATAGCTGACGGCGGCGGCACAGTCGATGGCGTTCCACGGCGTGTTGGCGTCGCCGTGCGCGAGGATGAGGGAAGGGGCCCCCCGGAGGATCGGATCCTGCCCGGCGTGGAAAGCCGACGCCACATGGCGGTATTTTCCGGTGAGCGTCGACATCCAGTCCGCCACGCGCGAGGCGAGGTCGTGCAGTCTGTCGCGGCCTTCCACCAGCAGCCACGCCACTTCCTCGCTGTTGGATGCCGTCGGCGCGTAACGGGCCTCTTCCAGCGCCTTGAGCAGCACGCTGCGATCGACCGGGTCGTCTTTATACGCGCGGGTGGAACGCCGCGTCTTAAACAGCATGTCGCGTTGCAGGTCGGAAAGAGGAGCGTCTTCGATAAGCGGCAGGGAGGAGGGCGCGATATGCTCCAAGGTCAGGGCCGCCTTGGGACAGACGGCGACACAGTGGCCGCACCGGATGCAGCGGGCCAGAGCCCCGTGCAGGACATCCACGGCCCCATTGGTGCGGCGTCCGAGGATGCGCTGAGGGCATACGCTGATACAGCGTCCGCACCGGATGCAATGATCCTGATTGAGTTCAAGGGAAAACATAGGCAGTCCTTTGGAAGCGCTTCGGAAAGGGCATCCTTTCCCGGCGGCTTCCCGCCTTTTGTGTCCTGGGCGGACGTTGTTGCGTTCATCGTTCCGGTAGTGCCTCGCCCCGATCAAAAAACGGGCAGGGGAGGGAAAAGGGCGGGGCCTTGAAACGGCATTTCTCCCCGTGCAGGCGGCTGATGCAGGCTGTGCCGCTTTGAGACGGAGGCACGGCGCAATACACCTCCTGTATTCCGGGATTTGCGGACAGAGGCACGGGAGCCAAGCCCTTGGAATGCGGAAAGAGGCTCTGAACATGCACGTTTGGGGAAGGGGGACGCCTCCCCTCGGAAAGCCTTCCCTCCCCCAATGCCGTGTCATAGGAACTGGTTGATGTTTCTTAAGATTCCAAAGGAATAATCAATAAAATGGCCCAAGCATGGAGCCCATCGACGGAAAACTAAAGGAAACATCTGTATTTTCAGCATACTATGGATATAAAACAACCACGTACTATGGCAAAGCCTTCCCTACTAGCCCCTCCCGTTCGATGGGCATCCGCGTCAGCCGTCTCCGAGCTTGCGCCGTGCCCGCCGTTCTTCGGTGAGGAACTTGCCGGTAACGGAATTCGGATCGGCCATGATGGCTTCAGGCGTTCCGGCGGCGACGATGCGCCCGCCGTTTTCCCCTCCGCCGGGGCCGAGGTCGATGACGTAGTCCGAGGCAAGGATGACGTCCGTATTATGCTCGATGACCACGACCGTCGCGCCGAGTTCCACCAGATGGTGCAGCACGGTGACGAGCTTGCCGACCTCGTGCATGTGCAGCCCCGTGGTCGGCTCGTCGAGGATGTACATGGTGCCGGGCAAGGAACGCTTGCCGAGCTCGCGCGATATCTTGATGCGCTGGGCCTCGCCGCCGGAGAGGGTCGTGGCGGGCTGGCCTAGGCGGATGTAGTCGAGCCCCACATCTTCCAGTACGGCAAGGCGGCGTTCGAGTACAGGATAACTGGAGAAGAACTGGCGGGCCTCACGTACGGGCATGTCCAGCACTTCCGAGATGTTCAGCCCCCGATAGCGGACTTCGAGGGTTTCGTAGTTGTAGCGTTTGCCCTTGCACACGTCGCAGGTGACGTACACGTCGGGCAGGAAGTGCATTTCCACGCGGATCTGCCCGTCGCCGCTGCACGCCTCGCAGCGCCCGCCCTTGACGTTGAAGCTGAACCGCCCCGGCTGGTAGCCGCGCTTGCGGGCGTCCGGGGTCATGGCGAAGATGTTGCGGATCTCGTCGAAGATTTTGGTGTAGGTGGCCGGGTTGGAGCGCGGCGTGCGTCCGATGGGCGTCTGATCGATGGCTACGATGCGCTCGATGGCCTCCACGCCGTCGATGCCCCGGATGCTGCCGGGCTGATCCACGCGGATGCCCTGCGCCAGCGCGAGGTGCTTGTACAGCGTGTCCACCACGAGGGAGCTTTTGCCCGATCCGGAAACCCCGGTCACGCAGGTCAGCGTGCCGAGCGGGATGGGGCAGTCGATGTCCTTGAGGTTGTTGGTCGTGACCCCGCGCAGGGTGAGCCAGCCCTTGGGCTCGCGGCGCTCGTCGGGGATGGGCACGGACAGATCCCCGCGCATGTACTTGGCGGTCAGCGTGTCCGAGTGCTTGATCAGGTTCTCGAAAGAACCATGGTACACCATGTCGCCGCCGTGCGCGCCGGAACCGGGCCCAAGCTCGATGATGTGGTCGGCCTCACGGATGGTGGCCTCGTCGTGCTCGACCACCAGCACCGTGTTGCCGCGCCCCTGAAGGCTGCGGAGCGTGGCAATGAGGCGTTCGTTGTCCCGCGGATGCAGGCCGATGGACGGCTCATCGAGCACGTAGGTTACGCCCACCAGCCCGGAACCGAGCTGTGAGGCGAGGCGGATGCGCTGCGATTCCCCGCCCGAAAGCGTGGTCATTGTGCGGCCCAGCGAGATGTAGTCGAGGCCCACATTGGTCATGAACGACAGCCGATGGTTCAGCTCTTTAAGGAGCGGCTCGGCGACGAGGGCGTGCCGCCCGTCGAACTCCCGCCCGTTCAGCCAGCGGAGGGCGCGCTCCACGGGCAGGGAACAGAACTGGTGGATGTTGAGGTCATCCACGCGCACGGCCAGCGATTCGGGCCGCAGGCGCGCGCCGTGGCATGTGGGGCAGTCCATGCTCTGGAGGTAGCGGGACAGCAGATCCCGCCACATATCGCCGTACTGCATGCCGCGCTCAAGCAGGGGGATGACGCCCGGCCAGTTGTCCGTGCCCAGCTTGTGCGGGCCATCGTGGGCCTTGGCCGGAGCGGGGGCGCTGTCGTCGTACTCCGGCGAATCGAGGGCCACGGATCCGCCGAGGCGGTTCCTGCGCAGGCCGCTCTTGGATTTCTGCGGGGAATCGTCCTCACCGTAGAACAGGGCTTGCAGGGCTTCGGGCGAATACGCGGACAGCGGCGTGGACAGGGTGAAGCCGAAGCGCTTGCCGAGGGCGGCCAACGCCTCTTCATAGCGGGCGAAGGTCTTGGGGTTGGCCCACGGCAAGATGGCCTTGGTGTTCAGGGACAGGCCGCGGTTAGGCGCGATGAGCATGGGCTCGAAGTACTCCACGGTGCCGAGCCCGGCGCAGCGCGGGCAAGCCCCCTGCGGGCTGTTGAAGGAAAAGAGCTGCGGGCTCGGCGCGGGCAGGCTGATCTTGCAGGCAGGGCAGACGGATTCCGTGGCGTGCAGCGTGTCGCCGTCGGCCCCCCTGTCGGGCTCGTTGACGATGATCCGGCCTTCGCCGTAGCGCAGGGCCAGCTCCACGGAATCGGCCAGCCGCCCCCTGATGCCGTCCTTGATGACCAGGCGGTCGATCACGAGATCGATGGTGTGCTTCTTGTTCTTGTCCAGCGCGGGGATGTCTTCCATGCCGTACAATTGCCCGTCCACGCGCACGCGCACGAAGCCCTCGGCCTTCAGTTTCTTGAAGCGGTCGAGGTGCGTCCCCTTTTGGAGTTCCACCAGCGGGGCCATGACGATGACTTTCGTGCCTTCGGGCAGGGCGAGGATGTCGGCGATGATTTCATCGGCGGCGCGCGCCTCGATGGGGCGTCCGCATTTGGGGCAATACATCTTGCCGAGGCGGGCGAAGAAGACGCGCAGGAAGTCGTAGACTTCGGTGACGGTGCCGACCGTGGAGCGCGGGTTGCGGCCCGTGGTCTGCTGTTCCAGCGAGATGGCGGGGGAAAGGCCCTCGATCTTGTCGACGTCCGGCTTGTCCATCTGTGGGAGGAACTGGCGGGCGTAGGCGGAAAGGGATTCCACATACCGGCGCTGGCCTTCCGCATAGACGATGTCGAACGCGAGCGTGGATTTGCCCGATCCCGAAGGGCCGCAGACGACCACAAGTTCGTCGCGGGGGATGTCGAGCGAGAGGTTTTTGAGGTTGTGCTGGCGCGCACCCTCGATATGGATGGAGGAATGGCTCATGAGGTTCCTTGGAAAGTCTGTCCAGACTGGGGTGTCTTGCGGGTGAATCGCCACTTCCGCCGGGCCTGCCGGGGCGTGGCCGGTTTCATTGCATCCTAATATGATTGTTGTCTTTCAGCGCCGTTTTCGCATGTAAGGCGGAATATCCCCGGCGCTCCTCCCATACGCGGCCGGTCAGATGGTTCCGGCAAAGGAGGCCGTCAGCGCGCACAGGCCCACGGCGGCAAGCAGAGACGGGAGCATGTTCGACAGGGAAATGCGGGTAATCTCAAGCATGTTGAGGCCGATGCCGATGATGAGCGTGCCGCCGACGGCTGTGAGCTCCGTCATGGCTGCGGGATCAAGCCAGCTTTGGAGGCTGCCCGCGAGCAGTGTGAGCGCCCCCTGATAGATAAGCACGGGGATGGCCGAGAACAAGACCCCAAGCCCGTAGGCTGAAGCCATCGCCAGCGCCGCGAAGCTGTCGATGATGGTCTTGGAAAGGACAACGGCCCGATCGCCCCTGAGCCCCTCGTCGAATGAGCCGATGATGGCCATCGCGCCGATGCAGAACAGGACCGAAGCGTTGACCATGCCTTCTGTAAACAGCGGGTTGGACGACTTGAGCCGCCCTTTCAGCCATTCCCCCACGCGGATAAGCCGGGCTTCGAGCCCGATCATTTCGCCGGCGACCGAGCCGATGACGATGCTGAAAATGACGATGAGCGGGTTTTGCGTGAGCAGGGCCATTTTGAACCCGATGACCAGCACGCAGAGGCCAAGCCCCTGAAAGACGATGGCACGGACGCGTTCCGGCAGGCGGGCTCCGAAGGCAAGCCCCACAAGGCCGCCGATGGTGATGCCCAACGCGTTGATGATGGCCCCGATGGGGATCATGCCCGGTTCCCCTCGTTGCCGTACCGTTTCAGCCATTCCCCGATTTCCTTCCTCGCCAGCGCGAGAAATTCGGGGAACACGGCCTGTACGTCATCCGAGAGCCCGATGTTCCACGTCAGATAATCTTTGGGTTCCACGCCGAGCACGAGGAGCTCGGACTTGGTGCCGAACAGCTTTTCGGCCATGCGCAGGGAGTCGATCAGGTCGATGTCGTGGATGGAGAGGCGCTGCTTGTCGTCCTTAATCAGCGCGTCCTCGGTGAGCCGGTAGAGGGTTCCCGGCTTGCCGCCGCAGTGCACCACATCGAGTACCAGCAGATGGGAGTAGCCTTTAAAGCTGTAAAAGATGTCCTGCGTGAACGTCCCGCCCTCGCGTATGGTAACCTGCTCCGGCCAGTCTTCCTTCATCAGTTCCTGTGAGGCGAACACGCCCACCCCGTCATCCGTGAGCAGCATGTTTCCTATTCCGAGCACCAGCAGCTTGTTCATGGGGAGGATCCTTGATTGGGGGAGGAGGGCAAGGCGGTGAGTTAGGAAAGGGAGGGAGAACCTTTCTGAAGAAAGGCTTCTCCCTCC
>ENA-UEQE01001353-UEQE01001353.1-human-gut-metagenome-genome-assembly--contig:-NODE-1353-length-19950-cov-5.149550_pt1 | contig 19950 bp, 5 predicted proteins | sample MGYA00242934_ERZ507935 | MGnify/ENA primary metagenome ERZ507935 (study PRJEB26167, sample SAMN06115423) | human gut metagenome | host: Homo sapiens | place: China:Anhui | collected 2015-03-30 | study... | reverse complement strand
AGAATGTCCTTGAAGGAGATGCAACAGGTATTTCTAAAGCTGTTAATTGGCTGGCGGGGCGCTGTCTTGTTTGTCCTTTAAGATTTAGTTATTCTTCGCGCGCTAAGCGTCCATTCGATAATTTCGATGAATATATCCCCTGCTTGCCCTCCTCTGGCCTGGCGACATGGTGTACGCTCCTGGCAACGCTGAACTCAGAATATTTATCCAGTCACTCTATTTTTTAAGAGCAGTAAACCTATGACTACAATAAAGAACCGTCGTTTACGTCCGCGTGCGCATCGCTTTGCTCTTGAGTCTCGCCAGCTTTTTGATGGAGCCGCTCTGGCTGAAACCGCCATCCATGAGGCATCGGCAAGCGATCTGGTGCACCATGAAAGCGCCACCGAACCCGCGAAGGCGCTGGATATTCCCCACGCCGCCACAGCCGACGCCGCAAGCGAAAAACCGGGCAGCGCCGCCAGCGAAGTCTATGTAATAGACCAGCATATCTCCGGCTGGCAGTCGCTGGTGGACCAGGTGCCGCAGGGCAGCCAGGTGGTGATTATCGATGAAAACAGCTCGGGTCTGAGCCAGCTTGCCGACGCGCTGAAAGGCGAAACCAATATTTCCGCCATTCATATTCTGAGCCACGGCGCGTCCGACACCATTACGCTTGGCACCGATGTGCTGACGGCGGACAACCTCTCGGCGTGGTCTTCACAGCTCAGCGCTATCGGCGCAAGCCTTAGCGACAGCGGCGAGATCCTGCTTTATGGCTGCGACGTCTCCGCCCAGGATAACGCCTTTATCACCCGCTTCGCCGAAGTGACTCAGGCGGACGTGGCGGCCTCCAGCGACATGACCGGCAGCGCGGCGCTTTCCGGCGACTGGGTGCTGGAAAACCATACCGGCAGCATTGAAGCGAAAACCTTCGCCTTTGATTACGACGGTCTGCTGGCCGGGCCGGAAGTCACCGCGCCGGAAAAAGGCATCACCGTCGCCGAGCCGAGCAGCCTTAACGCCGCAGGCGCCGATACCGCCACGCTCAGCGGCTGGCAGGTCAGCACCACGGACGCCAGCGAAACCGTCACCGTCACGGTGAGCCTGAGCAACAGCGCCATCGGCAAACTCAGCGACAGCCAGACCAGCAACGCTTCGCTGACCATGACCGGCACTGCCAGCGAAGCGCAGGCCTGGCTTAACAGCATCACCTTTACCTCCGCTGACGTCGAGCTTGGCAACACCGCCGCCAGCGGCAAGCTGGACGTCACGGTGCGCGACAGCGCGGGCGTCAGCACCAGCAAATCCATCGATGTGACCGTGACCCCGTCGAACGACCCGGTAAGCGTGGCCGACGCCACCCAGAACGTGCCGGAGATCGAATCGGGCGGCAGCGTCATCACCACCGTGACCCTTAACGCCATCGATGCGGAAGTAACGGCGGGCACCCAGCAGCCCGTGCAGATTGTCTATGGTCTGACCGACCTGCCGCAGTATGGCTATCTGACGCTGAACGGCGACCGGATGGGCGTCGGCTCTATCTTTACCCAGCAGGATTTGATCGACGGCAAGGTGAAGTATGTCCACACCGCCACGGGCGCAGACCAGAACGCCGCCGACGGCTTTACGGCGGTCATCAACGACGGCGCGACGCCGAAGGCGCAGTCCGATACCGTCCACGTCACGCTGAACATTACCCCGCAGAACCAGGCGCCGACCCTTAGCGGCAGCGGCGTGGTCTTTGAAGGCCAGCCCAACAATGCGGTCAACACCGGCAACGTCGGCCAGTATATAGAGGCGGACGGCGGCGGCGATCCGGGCGACACAACGCTGACTCTCACCATTACCGCCCTGCCGACCCACGGCACGCTCTGGTTTAACGGCGTCGCCGTCACCGTCGGCCAGACCTTTGACTATGCCGATCGCAATCTGCTGACCTATGCTAACGACGGCAGTGAAAACCAGGGCACCGACAGCTTTGGCGTACGCGTCACCGACCAGGGCGGCGGTACCGGCGTGCCGGCCAGCACCGACGGCACCATTACCCTGACCGTGCGCCCGGTGGATGACGACCCGACTCTGGACAACGTAACGCTGCACGCGCAGGTGGACGATCTGGCGAACGCCGTCACCCTTACGTCTGCGATGATCGGCGCAAGCGACGTGGATTCCACCGATAACCACCTCAGCTTTATCGTTGACGACAGCAAGCTCACCCACGGTTACCTGACGCTGGACGGCTACCGCCTGCAAAACGGCGGCACCTTCACCATGCAGGATATCGTCGACGGCAAAGTGCAGTACGTGCAGTACGCCAGCGCCAGCGCGTCGGGTGACACCGACAGCTTCAACTTTGTGGTGGTGGACAACACCGCTGCGCTGCGCTGGAACGCCGACGGCACGACCTACAGCCGCATCGGCGGGGTGTACACGCCGGGCACCGAAACGCTGACCAGCTTTACCTTTACCATCGGCCTTGCGGTGGTCACGGGCGGCGGTCCCGGCACGATCCCGGATCGCGTCACCACCATCACCAACCGCGACTCCACCTGGGCGGGCGTGGACTTCACCTCCGGCAACGCCCGCGGCGAAGTAGAAGAAGGCGGCACCCTCGTGCTGAACGGCACCAGCGGCGACTTCTCCAGCGTGCCGGGCCTGAGCTACACCGCCACGGGCGTGGACGCCTCGCAGGTGGTCTATACCTTCCTCGGTTTCTCGAACGGCGCAAGAGGCGGCGAGCTGCAAAAAAATGTCGGCGGCAGCTGGGTGACGCTCGGCGAATATGCCACCTTTACGCAGGCCGACCTCGACAGCGGCAATATTCGCTTCCAGCACGACGGCGGAGAGACCTTTGTCTACGCCGCGGCGTTCTCTGTCTCGGCGGGTCTGACCACGCTCGATGCCAACGGCAACCCGGTGACCGATATCTGGACGCCGACGCTGAACATCTACGTCACGCCAGTGAACGATCTGCCGGTGGTGACCGGCTCCTCCTCCACCGTCATCGCCGAAGGCGAAACCGCTTACCTGACCACCGGCCAGATAGCGATAAGCGACCCGGACGACGCCAACAGCAGCAACGGGCTGGAAGAGAGCGCGACGATCAAAGACGGCAGCGCCAGCGCCAACAACTATGCCTATAACAACGACGCGACCGACGCCAACGCCCTGAAGTTCACCATCAAAACGCTGCCGGACGGCGGCACGCTGCAATACTACAACGGCTCGCAGTGGGTTGACGTTACCGTCGGCCAGACGCTCAACGCCTCGCTGCTTACCGCCAGCGCCTCGACCACCGGGCTGCGCTTCGTCAGCGACGGCTCGGAAGTGCGCTCCACCACCTTTACCGTATCGGCCACCGACCGCTGGGGCGCCACCTCCGCCAGCGACGCGACGGTGAAAATCCAGATAACTAACGTCAACGACGCGCCGCAGATCGCCAAAGACCCGACCCAGGCCGACCCGACGGTGACCGCAGGCTCGCCGAACCTGATTGGCGGCACGCCAGTCAACAACCCGCTGTACGTCACCGAAGGAAGCTATGGCCAGATAACCAGCGCCATGCTGCAAGCCTACGATTCCGACAGCAGCTCAATGCAGGTGCAGTACACCATCACCGGCGCGCCGACCCACGGCACCCTGGCCTATTCCAAAGATGGTGTGAACTTCAGCCCCATCGGCAAAGGCTCCTCCTTCACCCAGCAGGATGTGGCGAACGGGTACATTTACTACCTGAACGACGGCACCGAAGGCAGCGGCAACAGCGAACCCGCCACCCCGGACGATAAGTTCACCTTCACGATTTCTGACGGCGACAAAGAGCAGACCGGCAACGCGTTCTGGATCTACACCCGCCCGACCGACGACGCGCCGGAAGTGACCGCGCCGTCGGGCATCAAGAACATCGCCAGCGCCACGGCGACGAGCAACGCCCTGCCGGGCTTCTCGGTCAAAGATGGGGATCTGACAGACGGCGTGACCGATGGCGAGAGCGATTATTTGCAGGTGACCGTGCGTCTGCTGCATGCGGACGGCAGCGCCTTCGTGGCCAGCGAATACAGCGACGTGACCCTGGGTTACGCGACCGGCAGCGGCGCGACGATCTCTACCGCACACGGCGGCCAGCACGACTATCTGGTCTTGAGCGGCACCCGCGCCCAGGTGAACGCGGCGCTGGCGGGCCTGACGGTGACCTTCAGAACCGACCGCAACGCCACCTATCAGGTGCAGACTATCGCCGATGACCGCCTGCGCGACGCAAGCGGCACGCTGACGGCAGGCGCTAACGGCGGCACGCTGAACCAGCCCGCGACGCCTGGCAGAGGCGCGGCGGCCACCGCCGTCGACGCCACCGAGTACAACTGGTACAGCGCCTCCGTACCGGAAAAAAGCGGCAACCTGAGCGCGGCGTCCGTCACCATTCGCGCCTCGGAAATCAACGATCCGGGCACGCTGACCGTGACCAACCTGGACCGTACCGTTTATGAAGATCAGGCAAGCTTTATCGGCGGCAATATCGTGGTGCAGGACACCGAATCCGCCGCCTTCGGCACGCCGGTGACCGTCACCATCACCGCGCCGTCCGGCACCCTCGGCATCGGCGGCGCGGACGTGAACACCAGCGCCACCGCAAGCGCCGCCGGCAGCCAGCCGGTTACGATTTCCGGCGACAACTCCGGCACGCTGACGCTGGCCGGTCGCGCCAGCGACATTGAAGCGCTGCTGAACGACGCGGCGCTCGGCCTCACCTGGCAGAGCGGCGCCAACGTCAACCACGACCTGAACGGCGCAGCGGCGGGCGATGTCACCATCACCCTGCATCTGGACGACGGCGACTCGCATATCGGCGACACCGTGCAGGCCGACCCGGCCGACCAGACGCTGAACCTCACCATTGTGCCGGTGAACGACGCGCCGGTTGTCTCTGCAACGGGCGGTACGGTTTACCTCAACAGCGATCCGGCGGTAGTCGACGGCACCAAAGTCGGCGGCTTTGTAATTTCCGACCCGGATTACACCGACGGCGGCAATATCGCCGACGGCGAAACCGATTTTATGCAGGTGACGGTGCGCATCACCGACGCCAGCGGCGTGCCGCTGACCGCCGCGCAGTACAGTAACGCCGGCGTATCCGACATCACCATTAGCTCCGGCAACACAACGTCCGGCGTGACGATTGACAGCGTCTATAACGGCAGCGAGTCCGCACTGGTGATCCGCGGCACGCTGAGCCAGGTGAACGCGTACCTGGCGGCGCTGACCGTCTCCATGACCGGCTCCGCCCTGTCGAACGCCGATAACGCCTGGCGTGTGGAAGTGATTGCCGACGATCGCCTGCGCGACGCCTCTGGCAACCTGACAAGCGCCAACAGCGCCAACGGCGGCCAGAACGATGCCGTCACCGGCGTCGCGGCGGTGCCGACCACGGCTATCGACCCTTACGGCGCGCTGCCTTCCGGCCTGAGCCAGAACGTCAGTACCGCATGGCGCAGCGTCTTCCCAAGCGACGTCAACGATCCGGCGACCATCACGGTGACGGACAAGTCAGTCAACGAAGGCTCAACGACCGTCGACCTGCCCGCCATTACCGTGGCGGACCCGGACGCCGACAGCGCCAGCCTGACGGTGACGGTCACTCTGCCGGGCGGCTTTACCTTTAAAACGATTGGCGGGACGGGCGGCACCGTTGATGCGGGCGGCGTCAACACCACCAGCTTCACACTTACCGGCACGCTTTCGCAGATCAACAGCCGCCTCGCTAACCTGACGGTGAACCTGCCGACCAACGCGGGCGTCACCGCCGCCGACTGGAACGGCACCTTTAACGTCACCGTAGTGGTGAACGATAACGCCAACCACGGCAGCCGCCCGACCACGCTTACCGGCGACAGCAATAACCCGAACGCGAACCCGGGCGACATCAGCTACGCCGATGACACCTCCGCCGCGCTGGTCACCACCCGTACCTTTAGCGTGACCGTGAAACCGTCGAACGATGCCCCGGTCGTGCTGGGCGGCGCTACCCAGACGCTGGCCCCGGTGAGCGAAGACACCAGCGCCGCAGCGATTACCGGCGACACCATTGCCAACCTGTTTGCCGGTAACTTCTCGGACCCGAACGATCAGGTCAACAATGCGTCCATTACGGCAACCGGCGGCACCAGCGCTGACAGTTTCTGGGGCGTGGCTATCACTAACCTGTCAGTCAACAGCGCGCAGGGCGAATGGCAATACTCCACCGATGGCGGCACGACCTGGGCTGCCATTGGCAGCCGCACCGACGCCAACGCCCTGCTGCTGGATGCAACGGCCAAAGTCCGCTTTGTACCTGCCGCTGACTTCTTCGGGACGCCTGCTGCCTTGAAAGTACGTCTGGTGGAAACCAACAACAACGGCGACACCACCGCAACGACAGGGTCGCTGACCAGCGGCCAGACTGTATCAACGGCAACCAACGGCAGTAGTTCACGCTATAGCGCAGCGATGGTCACCCTCTCAACCAGCGTCACTAACGTCAACGACCGTCCGACGATTAGCGCGACGCCGCTGACCATGCAGGAAGATACGCCAGTTGGCAAAACGCTGACCTCTATTCTTGGCAGCTACAGCGACGCCGCTGACAACCAGACGGGAATTGCTGGCGGCGGCAACGCCAGCGGCGCTATCGGCTATGTGGCGATCGTCGGCAACACCACCGACGCAAGCCTCGGCCACTGGGAGTACTCTACCAACGGCACGACCTGGACTGCGCTTGGCACAAGCTACAGCGAAACCAACGCGCTGGTGCTGCTCGCCTCGACCCAGCTGCGATTTGTGCCGCTGGCCGACTACAACGGCGCGGTGCCGGGCGGCCTGACGGTGCGCGTCTCCGACAGCACCAGTTCCGCCGATACCGGCGTCAGCGCCGCGGGCAGCACGCAGGATCTGCAAAGCGCCTTCAACAGCGGCCAGACCAGCCACTGGAGCACGGCGCAGAGCATCAGCATGAGCATTACAGCGGTGGCGGACGCGGTGAGCGACACCGCCGCCACCCATTCGGGCGAGGCGAAAACCATCGACGTGCTGGGCAACGACAGCTTCAGCAACAGCGATAAAGCGATCACGGCGGTCACCCAGGGCGTTTATGGTTCCGTGGTTATCGACAACGGCAAGGTGATTTATACCCCTAACACCACGAGCTACGTCGGCAGCGATACGTTCACCTATACCGTCACCAGCGGCGGCGTGACCGAAACCGCGACGGTCACGATTCAGATGAATAACGCCGCCCCGGTCACCCAGGGTGAAAACGTCAGCACGCCGGAAGATACGACGCTGACCAGCTCCGCCGCGCAAAACCTGCTGCTGAACGATTCCGACCCTGATGGCGATACGCTGAGCATTCTTAACTACTCCGTCAGCGGCGTCGGCACGGTGTTTACCGCAGGCCAGACCGCCGACCTCACCGGGTATGGCAAACTGACCATCAACGCCGACGGCAGCTATACTTTTGTCCCGGTCGCCGACTGGAACGGTACGGTGCCGACGGTGACCTACCGGGTGGTTGATGGCCGCACCAACGGCGCGACCACGGCGCAGTTGAAGATAACCGTCACGCCGGTAAAAGACGCCTTTGACGACAGCCTGACGACCCACGCGGGTACGCCGGTGACCATCGACGTTTTCGCCAACGATAAATTCAGCAACGGCGATAAAGCGATTACCGGCAAGACCAACGGCGCTTACGGTACGGTTAGCATCAGCAACGGCCAGGTGATTTACACGCCGACCAGCGGCTATGTCGGCACCGATACCTTCACCTATACCGTCACCAGCGGCGGCAAAACCGAAACCGCGACGGTCACCCTCACTCTGGTCAACGACGCGCCGCAGGTCGGCCTGGCTAAAACCGGCAGCACGGCGGAAGACACAACGCTTACCAACGGCGAAAATCTGCTGACGGGCGCCAGCGACCTGAACGGCGACGCGCTGACGGTGAAATCGTTTACGGTGGGCAATACCACCTGGGCCGCCGGCCAGACCGCCACGCTTGCGGGCTACGGCGCGCTGACCCTCAACGCCGACGGCAGCTATACCTTTGTTCCGGTCGCCGACTGGAACGGCAACGTGCCGCAGGTGACCTACACCATCACCGACGGTCGCACCAACGGCGACGTCACCTCGAGGCTCGATATCTCCGTTACGCCGGTGCAGGATGCGTTTAACGACAGCCAGACCGGCCACGGGCGCGACCCGCTGGTGATTGATGTCTTTAATAACGACAGCTTCGCCAACAGCGACAAAGCCATTACCGCCACCACCAACGGCGCGCACGGTACGGTGACCGTCAGCAACGGCAAGGTGGTTTACACCCTGAACGACGGCTATGTCGGCACCGATAGTTTCACTTATACCGTTACCAGCGGCGGCAAAACCGAAACCGCGAACGTCACCGTAACGTTAACGAACGGTGCGCCGACCGGGGTTGTCGGCAAAACCGCCAGCACAGCGGAAGACCAGACGCTGACCAGCACGGCTTTGCAGAATCTGCTGAACGGCGCCAGCGACCCGGACGGCGATACGCTGAAAGTCAGCGCATTTACGGTGGGCGCAACGACGTGGGCCGCAGGCCAGACCGCGACGCTTGCGGGCTATGGCGCGCTGACCATCAACGCCGACGGCAGCTATACCTTTGTTCCGGTCGCCGACTGGAACGGCAGCGTGCCGCAGGTCACTTATGAGGTCACCGACGGGCGCGACAACGGCGTGCAAACCGCCGCCCTCGATATTACCGTCACGCCGGTGCAGGACGCCCATGACGACAGCCGGACAGCCCATGCGGGCGCCCCGGTCACGGTCGATGTCCTGACCAACGACGGCTTCACCAACGGCGACAAAGCGATTACCGGCGTCACCGACGGCGCGCACGGTACGGTTAGCATCAGCAACGGCCAGGTGGTTTACACCCCGACCAGCGGCTACGTCGGCAACGACAGCTTCACCTATACCGTCACCAGCGGCGGTATCGAGGAGACCGCCACGGTTTATCTGACGTTGACCAACAGCGCGCCGACGCTGCCCCACTGGACAGTGATTAACCGTGAAGACTCGCCGATCGGTATCCCTGGCCTTTTATTAGATACCAGCAGCGACGCCGACGGCGACACCCTGACGGTGACCGATTTTACCGTCAACGGTACCACCTGGCAGTCAGGCGAGACGGCCAATCTGGCGGGGTACGGAAGCCTGACTATTACTTCTGACGGCAGCGTGACGTTTATTCCGGTGGCTGACTGGAACGGCAACGTACCGGTGGTGACCTACACGGCAACGGACGGCCGGGATAACGGCAGCGTCACATCGACGCTCACCATTCAGTACGATGCGATCCCTGACGCCGTTGACGACAACGCCACCACCCACGCGGGCGTGGCGAAAGTCATCGACGTGCTGGCGAACGACAGATTCAGCAACAGCGACAAAGCCGTTACCGCCGTCACCCAGGGCAATAACGGCTCGGTGGCGATTGAAAACGGCAAGGTGCGCTATACCCCGAACGCGGGCTTTAACGGCACTGACAGCTTTACCTATACCGTCACCAGCGGCGGCGTAACGGAAACCGCGACCGTTAATGTCACCATCGCCAACATTGCGCCGGTGGCGCACGATGATTTTACGTGGACTGCGGAAGACACTACCCTGACGCGCAGCGCCGCCACCGGGTTGCTGGCTAACGACAGCGATGATGACAATGATGCTCTTGCCATCACGCAGTTCAGTACCGGTACGCAGATTTACGCGGCGGGCCAGACCGCGACGCTTGCAGGCATGGGCGACCTGACCATTAACGCCGACGGCAGCTATACCTTTGTGCCAGTCGCCGACTGGAACGGCGCCGTGCAGCCGATCCTTTACCAGGTAAGCGACGGCAACGGCGGATTTAGCGTGGCGACGCTCTTACTTACCGTCAACCCGATCGCGGATGCGGTCAACGACAGCGTCAGCACCCATGCCGATGTGCCGGTGGTGATCGACGCGCTCGACAACGACAGCTTCAGCAACAGCGACCAGACGATTACCGGCGTCACCGCTGCCGCCCACGGCACGGTGACGATTGAGAACAACACGCTCGTCTACCGCCCGAACGCGGGCTATGTCGGCAGCGACACCTTCGACTACACCGTCACCAGCGGCGGCAAAACCGAAACCGCGACCGTTACCGTGGACGTCACCAACGTGGCGCCGCGTCTGACCAGCGTACCGACGATTTCCACGCCGGAAGACACCACGCTTAACAGCACTGCGGCGCAGAACCTGCTGACTAACGCCCACGATGACGATGGCGACGCCCTCGCCGTGACGGAGTTTACCGTCGGCGGCACCCGCTACCTCGCGGGCGACACCGCGACGCTGGCAGGCTATGGCGATTTGACGATCCGCGCCGACGGCAGCTTCACCTTTGTGCCAGTGGCCGACTGGAACGGCGTGCCGCCTGCCGCGACCTACACCATCAGCGACGGCAAAGACGGCGGCGTCTCCACCGCCACGCTCGCCTTTAGCGTAACGCCGGTGGCGGACGCGAAGGACGATACGGCCAGCACCCATGCGGGTGTTGCGGTCACTATCGATGCGCTGCATAACGACAGTTTCAGCAATGCCGACAAAGCGATTATCGATGTGGATCAGGGCCAGCACGGCTCGGTGACCATTGAAAACGGCCAGCTGGTTTATCGTCCTGTGGCAGGCTATGTCGGCCAGGATACCTTCACCTACACCGTGGAGAGCGGCGGCGTTCGCGAAACCGCCAACGTCACCGTCACCCTGACCAACAGCGTGCCGGTCGCAACGGGCGAGACAGTGGCTTCGCCGGAAGATTACGAGGCGCGCGGCGACCTGCTGCTCAACGACCGTGACGCGGACGGCGATCCGCTGTTTATCGCGGGCTTCACCGTCGGCGGCCAGACTGCTCAGCCGGGCGACACCGTCCAGCTGGCGGGCGTCGGCGCGCTGACCGTTAACCGCGACGGCAGCTACCGCTTCACGCCAGTCGCCGACTGGAACGGCACGGCGCCGGTGGTGACCTATACGGTCAGCGACGGCAACGACGGCGGCACCGCTACCGCGTTGCTCGTTATCACCGTTACGCCGGTCGTGGATGTGAAAGATGACCGCGCCACCACTCATGCAGGCGACCCGGTCACCGTTGACGCGCTCGGCAACGACAGTTTCAGTAACGCCGACCGCGCTATTACCGGCGTCACCAACGGCGCGCACGGCACGGTGACCATTGAAAACGGCAAGGTGGTCTACCAGCCGAATACGGGTTATGTCGGCCAGGATACCTTCACCTATACCGTCACCAGCGGCGGCGTCACCGAAACCGCCCAGGTCACGCTTGAGGTCACCAACACCCCGCCGGTCGCGGTGGCGGATAAAGCGAGCACCCTGCCGGAAACGCCGGTCAGCGGCAATCTGCTGACCAACGACCGCGACGCGGACAGCGACCCGCTGCACGTGGCGGAGATCACCGTCGGCGGCGCGACCTACGCGCCGGGGGACATCATTACGATCCCGGGCCAGGGCACGCTGGTGGTTAACCGCGACGGCAGCTATCTGTTTACCCCGGCAAGCGGCTGGTCCGGCTTTACGCCAGTGTTGAACTACACCCTGAGCGACGGCAACGACGGCGGCACCGCCACGGGCGAACTGCGCCTGCTGGTGAACCCCGTAGCCGAGGCGTGGGTGAAAGAGGCAGGTCTGGTCGATACGGCCAGCGGCGCGCAAACCACCACGGGCGCGATGGCCGTACTGTCGCTGGAGCCGGTGGAAAGCCTGACCATTGGCGGCCAGACCCTGACGCTTGCGCAGCTCCAGGCGCTGAGCGCCCAGGCGCCAGTGGATATCGCAACGCCGGACGGCGTGCTGTCGCTCACCGGTTTCCAGGTGGACGGCGAAGGCCGCGCGACGCTGCAATACCGCTTCACGCTGACCCAGGCGGTTAACCAGCCGGGCGAATCCACCACCCGCGAAGAGATTCGGTTCTCCGTCAACGGCCAGCAGACCCGCGCGCCGGGCCTGCTGCGCGTCAATATTCTCAACGACGCGCCGGTCGCGGCAGCGGACGACAACAGCATCGACCAGGATCGCGGCCAGCAGGCGGCGTCGGGCAACGTCTTTAGCAACGACGCTATCGGCGCAGACGGCGCCGCGGCGGCGGGCGGCCCGGTGAGCGCGATTTCCTCCGTGAACCTCAACCGCGCGGGCGCGGTCGGCGGCGTAAGCCTGGGCGAGTTCGGCGCCCTGACGCTCGACGCCCGCGGCAACTACAGCTATGTGCTGAACCGCAGCAACAGCCGCGTGGCGTCGCTGGACGCCAACGCCACCCTGAGCGAGGTGTTCACTTACACCATTACCGACGCCGACGGCAATACCAGCCAGGCGCAGCTGACCATCGTTATTCACGGCGTGACGCCGCCGCAGTCGGTACGCACAGGCGATCAGCACTTCCCGAGCTACTACACCAACTACGAGCTGTCGCTCGATCAGCCGTATTCGCCGGGTCTGTTTATCCTGCCCGCCATCTACGGCGTGTACAGCGACCAGTTCTCTCGCAAGGTGGAGCTGAACCGCAAAATTACCGAGCTGGGCCGCGGCATGAATGACAACGGCACGCCGGTGCTGGAAGACGGCATTCTCTTTACCCGCTGGGTAAACACCACGCTGCAACGCAGCGTGGTGAACACCTTCGCCGCCACCGGTATCGGTTCGCAGCTGCTGGGCGATCACTTCAGCCACTTCTCGCTGAATAAATCCGTACAGCCTGCGCCCGTGCTGGAAAACGCGCCGGAACGTCCGCCGCTTAACGAGCGCATCAACGAAAGAACCACCGTGCAGCAGGAGCGCGGCGAGAAAACCCCTGATGCGAAGCAGGCTCACGCCGCCGCGCCGGGCGTGGTGATCGTGCCGCAAGCCGCCGCCCGACCAGGCGCGCCGTCACTGGCGGCGCAGGTCGACGCGCTGGCCCGTAACCGCGTCGCCGCGCCGGAACCGGTCACCGTGGGAGGCGCCACACCGCATCGTTAATCGCGCAACTCCAAAAACCTTTTACACCGGCGGCGCCGCGCCGCCGGATTGTTAACTCAACACTTTAAGCATAACAATGATGACGACTTTAACTGCCGTAACCCCGACTGCCGTACGTTCTGCGCCTCTGCTCGCCCCTGTCGCCGCACTGGTTTCCGCGCTGCTGTTAAGCGGTTGCGGCACCATTAAACCTGAACCGCTGACCCAGGATGAAATCGGCGCGCGCGTCAGCGCCGACCGCGCCGCCATGTACCGCGACCAGCAGCCGGTCTCTGGTCCGCTGACCCTGTCAGACGCCATGGCCCGCGCGCTGAAATACAACCTCGACTACCGCCTGAAGATGATGGAAATCGCCCTGTCGCGCGGCATCCTGGATATCTCCCAGCAGGATATGCTGCCGAAGTTGATGACCGATGCCGGCTACCGCTGGCGCGACAACGATTCCGGCGGCACCAGCGTCGGTATCGAAGACCGGGTCGTCAGCCTGCGTCCGTCCACCTCTGAAGAGCGCGAGCACCTGCTGGCCGACGCCACCTTCTCCTGGGACGTGCTCGATTTCGGCATGAGCTACTACCGCGCGAAGCAGCAGGCGGATAACGTCAACATCGCCGAAGAGCGTCGCCGCAAGGTATTGCAGAATATTGTCCAGGAGGTGCGCGACGCGTACTGGCGCGCGCTGGGCGCACAGCGTCTGCTGAGCGAAGCGCAGCCGCTGGCCGAAGAGATCCAGACCGCGCTTGAGAAAACCCGCGAAGCGGAGCGCGCAGGCATTCTGCCGCCGGTCGAGGGCCTGGAGTACCAGCGCGCCCTGCTCGACGCGGTGGCGCTGCTGAACCAGAAGCGCCAGGAGATGCAGATGGCGAAAAGCGAGCTGGCCGCCCTGCTGAACCTGCCGTCCACCACCGACTTCACCTTACAGGACGTCGCCAATCCGGCGCTTTCCGGCGTGCCAAGCCAGCTTGATACGCTTGAGCAGATGGCGCTGGAACGCCGCCCAGAGCTGCGTGAAGAAGATTACAAAACCCGCATCGACGTGCTGGAAACTAAACGCCAGATCGCCTCGCTGTTCCCGAACCTGAATCTGTTCGGCGGCATCAGCTACGACTCCAACAGCTACCTCTACAACAACAGCTGGGTGCAGGGCGGCGTGGGCGTTTCCATGAACCTGTTCAAGCTGCTGAGCGCGCCGGCCATCAGCCGCACCAACGACGCGCGCCTGGCCACCGACAATGCCCGCCGTATGGCGCTGAGCATGGCGGTGCTGACTCAGGTGCGCGTCTCGGTTGAGCGCTACAAGCTCGCGGTGTACGACTACCAGATAGCCCAGGAGTCCGCCCGCGTCGACCAGCGTCTGGCGAGCATCTCCCGCGCCGGTTCCGACAACTCGCTCTCAAGCGACCTGGAATCCCTGCGCACCCAGGCGCGCTCCATCGTCTCCCGCTTCCAGGAAGCCGCCTCCTACGCGCAGGCGCAGTCCGCCTATGGCCGCGTGCTGAACTCGGTAGGCATCGACCTGCTGCCGGAAAAGGTGACCAGCAGCGATCTGCCGACCCTGTCGCGTGAAATCAACCAGAGCCTGGTGGCGGGCGAGAAGCAGGTCTTCACCCAGAGCGCCGACGCGGTAGTTTCCCGCCATCCGGTCAGCGTCACCCTGGGCCGCCTGCCAGCGGGCGTCAACAAGAGCGCGATTTATCAGTCGGTCACCCATGTGCTGGCCGCCAACCAGCTGGTGCAGGGCAACGGCGCCGACAGCGTGAAACTGCAAATGAACCTCAACCTTGAACGCGCGTCAGGCTCGCAGCGCGGCGTGTGGGAAATGGCGGTCTATAACGCCCAGGGCGCGCAGGTCGCCTACCAGAAATACACCAGCTATCTGCCGAATGACGTCAACACCCGTTCGGTCAGCGCGCTGGCAGAAGCCGCCGCGCTCTCCGTGGTGTCCGACCTGCATAAAGCGGCAGGCGACACCGGCGTGATGACGGCAAGTAACCCTTAATAACAGGAACAGGTATGAACAACGTGAACGAAGGCTGGCGCAGCGTCCGCGCGCTCATGCCGCTGACGGGCCTGGCGCTGTGCGCCAGCGCCTTCGCCGCCGACCCAACCCCCGCTGCGGCGGGGGCAGTCGCAACGCCGGATGCGGCCGTTGCCGCAGCGCCTGAGAGCGCGCCTGACGCCACCGCCGACAACGGCGCCGCGCCGGTGCGTTTTCTGGTGATGGCCAACCAGGAAAGCCCGCTATCAAGCGTGGTGGCCGGGCGCGTGTCGCAGGTCAACGTTGAGCTGGGCGATACGGTCAAGGCAGGCAAACTGCTGGTGACGCTGGACTGTAGCGAGCTGAAAGCCCGTCGCGACGCGGCAGACGCCGAGTACAGCGCCGCGCAGATCAAATATGAAGCGAAGGCGAAATTGCAGGGTCTGCATTCCGCAGGCGCGCTGGAGGTTGGCCTTGCCGCCGCCGACGTGAACCGCACCCGCAGCCAGATCAAAATCTTTGAAGCGCAGCTGGCGCAGTGCCGCTTTACCGCGCCGTTCGACGGCCGCGTGGCGCGTATTTACGTCAAAGAGGGCCAGGGCGTCGGCGCAGGCGCGCAGGTTATCGATCTTGTAAGCAACGGCACCCGCAAGGCGCGCCTCAACGTGCCGTCAGGCTGGACCACCTGGCTTGCGCCCGGCGCGCAGCTTGACGCGGTGGTGGGTGAAACCGGCAAGCATTACCCGATGACCGTCACCCACATCAGCGGCCGCGTGGACGCCGTGAGCCAGACGATTGAGATTGAAGCGGAATTTGGCAGCGACGCCCAGGACGTACTGCCCGGCATGAGCGGCCGCGCGACGCCAGTCTGCCCGAAAGCGGCGGCGCAGTGCCAGAGCGGGACGACCAACTCGTGAGCATCGCCCTGTTCTATTCTCTCGCGGCGCGCGTGAAAGCGGCGCGCAGCCCCGAAGAGCTGGGTTTTGTGATGTGTAACGATACCCGCTCGCTGGTGGAGTATCGCCAGGCGGCGCTGCTCGCCGTTTCCGCCACCGGGCGCGCCCAGCTTGCGGCGCACTCCGGCCTGAGCGACACCGACCGCAATACCCCCTACGCGCTGTGGCTTGCCGCCGTTGCCTGCGACATCGCGCCGCGCTGCGCCGCGCTGCCGGAAACCGCCCGCGTGATGCCGCTGTCGCCGGAAATGCTGAGCGAGTCGCTGGCGCGCGAGTGGGACGAATGGCTGCCGGGCCACGTCTGGGTGCTGGCGCTGACCGGCCCGGACGGCAAGCTGCACGCCCTGCTGCTGCTGGCCCGCGATACCCCGTGGCCGACGCAGCTTGGCGTCGAAAGCCCCGAATACGCCCTGCTCCAGCTGGCGAACCTGTACGGCTACGCCTGGTGGGCGCTGGTGGCGCGGCCTTCTCGCCTGCAACGGCTGCTGCCCGCCACGGTGCGCCGACGCGCGGGTCTCGTGTTGCTGCTTCTGCTGCTGGTTATGCTGATCCCGATTCGGGAATACACGCTGGTGCCCGCCGAGGTGATTTCGCTTAACAGCGAAGTGATCGCCGCGCCGAGCGACGGGGTGATTCACCAGATGAAGGTGCCGCCGAACACGCCGGTCGTGGCCGGACAGGTGCTGGCGGAGCTGGATGATACGACTCTAAAAAACCGTCTCGCCATTGCTCAGGCGGAGCTGGCGACCGCCACCGTCAATATGCATCAGGCGTCTCAGCAGGCGATTGAAGACCCGAACGCCCGTGCGGAACTGGCTCTGACCGAAGGCAAATGGCGCGAGCAAAAGGTGCAGGTTGCCTCGTTGCAGCGCGAGCTGGAGAAGCTGTCGATCCGCGCCCGCAGCAGCGGCGTGTTTGTCTACACCGACCCGGACGACTGGGCGGGCCGTCCGGTACAGACCGGCGAGCGCATCGGCCTGCTGGCGGACCCGACGAAGCTCGGCGTGCGCGCCTGGGCGCCTGCGGCGGAATCCACCAACCTGAACCCGCACGCGGCGATGACCGTATTTCTTAAGGTCGCCCCGCTGCACCCGCTGACCGCGCGGCTGGATTACGCCGGTTACGAGACGGTGGAAGCGCCGAACGGCGTCGCGAGCTACCTGCTGCGCGGCACCGTAACCGACCCGTCCAGCGCCGCCCGTATCGGCTTGCAGGGCACGGCCCGCGTCTCCGGCGACTGGAGCCTGCTCGGTTATCTGATTTTCCGTCGTCCGCTGGCGACGCTGCGCGCCTGGTGTGGATTCTGATATGCAAACAGCCGCGACGCTCCCGCCTGCGGGCGGGACAGCTCTTGCGCAGCCGCAGCCGCTGCCGCCGCTGCGCGACGAGCTAAAAATTCACCCGGCGGGCAACAACCGCGACGGCTCGCCCGCCTGGCATCTGGCCGACCCGGTGCGCAACCTCTATTTCCGCCTGGGCTGGCTGGAGCTGGAGATGCTGCGCCGCTGGCCGCTCGGCGCGCCGCAGGCGATTGCCGACAGCATCAGCCAGGAGACCACCATGACGGTGGACGAACAGGATGTGTTGCAGTTCCTGGGCTTTTTACAGCAGCAACAGCTGCTGCGCCGCGGCGCGTTCAAAGCGCGCGGCTCGCTCTGGCGGCGTATTCTGCACGGCTACCTGTTTATCCGCCTGCCGCTGGTGCGCCCGGAGAAAGCCCTGCGCCGCATGCTGCCGTGGGTGGAGTGGCTTTTCAGCGCGCCGTTTCTACTGCTGACCGCCGTCGCCGCGCTGGCAGGCGTCGTTCTGGCCGCGCGCCAGTGGGATAACGTCGAGGCCGCGCTGCACGGCGCCCTGAGCTGGAACGGGGCGCTGGCCTTCGCGGTGGCGCTGATCCTCTCCAAATGCTGGCACGAACTGGGGCACGCCTTTATGGCGACCCGCTACGGCGTACGCGTCGGCCATATGGGGGTGGCGCTGCTGGTGATGTGGCCGATGGCCTACACCGATACCGGAGAGAGCTGGAAGCTGTCGCAGTCCCGCCACCGGCTCTCCATCGCCAGCGCGGGCATTATGGCCGAGCTGATGCTGGCGGCCTGGGCGACGCTGTTCTGGAGCTTCGCGCCGGAAGGCAACGTTAAAGGCGCGCTGTTCTTTCTCGCCACCACCGCCTGGGTGCTGACGGTGGCGGTGAACGCCAGCCCGTTTATGCGCTTTGACGGCTACTTTATTCTCAGCGATACGCTGGACTACCCTGGCCTGCACGAACGGGCGGGCAACTGGGCGAAGCGCTGGCTGCGCTGGCACCTGCTGGGGCTTGAGGATCCGATCCCGGATAACGTCTCGCCCGCCTTTGCCCGCTTCCTCACCCTTTTCGCCTTCGCCACCTGGGTTTACCGGCTACTGCTGTTCGTCGGCATCGCGCTGGTGGTCTACAACGCCTTTTTTAAGGCGCTCGGGCTGGTGCTGTTTTTTATTGAGATAGTCACTTTTGTGGTGCAACCGATGTTTCGCGAACTCAAAATCTGGCGCGCGCGCCGCCGGGAAATCGCTCCGGCGCGCCTGCTGCGCCTTGTCGCCGTCGCACTCGCGCTGGGGCTTTCGGTCTTTCTGCCCTGGTCCGGGCAGGTCTCCCTGCACGGCGTGATGGAGGCGGGCGTGGCGCAGCCGGTTTACACGCCCTATGCCGCCCAGCTTGACAAGGTGCTGGTGCAGGAAGGCCAGCAGGTCAAGGCGGGCCAGAAGCTGTTTGAACTGGTGGCCCCCGTCCCGGCGGACGAGCAGGATAAGGCGCTGGCGCTAAGCCAGGCGTGGCAGACCAGCGCCCGCGGCGCGATGGCGCTCGATAAAAACGGCGCGGCGAAGCAGGTGGTCGCCGACCAGATGGCGCGCCAGTACGCCATTCAACAGCGGGCCAGCGCCGTTGAGCTTCAGCGGCTCCAGCTGGTGGCGCTGGAGGATGGCGTGGTGCATGACGTTGAGCAGACCCTGCGCCCCGGCAGTTGGGTCTCGCCTGGCACCCGCATCGCAAGCGTGATCGACACCCACCGCTGGCGCGTGAAGGCGCTGGTCAGCGAAACCGACCTGGCCCGCCTGCGCGACGGCGCGACGGCGCGGGTTTATCAGCAGGGCCGCTGGCAGCCGCTCGCAGGCGCGGTAGTGACCATCGACCACGACGCCATCCGCCGTCTGCCTAATCTGATGCTGGCGCAGAGTCACGGCGGCCCGGTGGCGCTGAACCCGGTTGCGCCCGCCAACGAACTCCGTCCCGCCGCCGTCTGGTACCGGGTAGTGATCGAAGGCATCTCCGCCGCGCCGGTCAGCAAAGAGCAACTGGTACGTGTTGACGTGGCGAGTGACCGCCAGAGCCTGGCTCACGGCTGGGTCAACAGCGTTATGCTGATGCTTATCCAGCAAACTGGCTTTGGTAAAGAGGGTTAGCGTGCGATTTTCGCGCCAGGCCGCCTGGCCTGGCGCGGGTTTTCTCCCAACCGCGGTTTTAGGTTAAACCCCGTTTCGCCAGAGCAAACTGGCACCTACGTTTTGTTAGTCTGTTCGGTGTTCTGCAACTGGACCCGGAGGTTATATTACTTGCAGGCGTGCAGCTGATGCTCGCAAGACTCGTTGGTTTCTGTTTCCGGAGGTGTGGTTATGCAAAAAATTGTCTGCAAAACGCCACGATTGTCATCACTGGCATGTCGAGTTGTTTCGGCCACGAGGCCGCCCTGCGGCTGGCGGAGATAGGTGCCAACGCCATGCTGGCAGCCAGACGGAACTGGAGGCGCTCGCCGCCGATATTGTCACGGCGGGCGGCAATGCGAAAGTGATCTGAAAATTACCGAACATTACACCGATACAGCGGGCTTCACTGAGCATGTTTTCACCCTGATGCATCTGCTGGGATTCGCTTTTTCGCCAAGGATCCGGGATATTCATGAGAAGCGGCTGGTTATTCATCAAAAGGCCGAGCGTTAT
>ENA-UEQE01001345-UEQE01001345.1-human-gut-metagenome-genome-assembly--contig:-NODE-1345-length-20008-cov-6.698911_pt1 | contig 20008 bp, 13 predicted proteins | sample MGYA00242934_ERZ507935 | MGnify/ENA primary metagenome ERZ507935 (study PRJEB26167, sample SAMN06115423) | human gut metagenome | host: Homo sapiens | place: China:Anhui | collected 2015-03-30... | reverse complement strand
GTTTTTACTTTGGGCACATTCTTTTCCGCTGCATGGGGTGGCGGAAGCTGCAAAAACCGGCTCTTTTCGGAACCAAGGGGGTGAACGCAAAAAAAACGTTGCAAAGAGGCTTGACAGCGGTTTTATGGGCGGCTAGATTGAAAACGTACTTATTGAAGTATAAAATAAATGGATAATACATTGAAAAAAAACAATAAAATGAATGAAAACGGTTTCAATAACACCCGAGCGACCATAAAGGACGTCGCCATCAAGGCGAACGTCTCGCTTTCGACCGTATCCCGCGCCCTCCGCGAGCCGGACAAAACGCCTGCGGAAACGGTCAGCAAGGTCAGGGCCGCCGCGGAAGCGCTCAACTACGTCTACAACGCGACGGCGGGATCCCTTTCCAAGAGGCGCTCGGACACCATCGGCATCCTCCTGCCTTCGCCGACGTATGCGGCGTTCGGCGTGAACCTGATGGCGATTCAGAAAACGTGCTCGGAGCGGAACTACTCGTGCAAGGTGGCCCTGTCGCAGTTCTCGCCGGAGGAGGAGCGCCTCGCCATGCGGCGCTTCCACGAGCAGCGCATCGGCGGGCTCATCCTCGTCGGGCTGGACATGAGCAATGTGGATTACATGAAAACGCTGGAGGCGGCGGGCATCCCCTGCATCATCCTGTGGGAAGTGCCGGACGAAAGCGTGAACTATATCGGCATCGACAACGCGCGATCCATCTATACGAGCGTCAAATACCTCATTGATCTCGGACATAAGCGCATCGGTTTTCTGGTCGGCCCCATGACCTGCGCGCGCCGCACCATCGACCGTATGGAAGGCTACAAGAAGGTGCTTGCCGACAACGGCATCCCCTTCGACCCGGAACTCATCCGCTCGCAGCCGCCTTCCTACCTGCTCGGCAAGGAGTCCATGCGGGCGTTTTTGAAATTGCAGGATCCCCCGACGGCGGTGCTGTGCGTGAACGACTATCTGGCCATCGGTGCCATGCGCGCCATCACCGAAGCGGGGCTGAGCGTCCCGGAGGACATTTCCGTTTGCGGCTTTGACGACATCGACATCGCCGCCTACTTCAACCCGCCGCTGACGAGCATCAAGACGCCCTGCTACGAAATGGGCCAGATGGCGGCGAACATCATGATTTCGGCTATAGAGTCGCAAACCCCGCTCAAAGTGCAGTACCTGCTCGACACGGAACTTATCGTGCGCAGGACCTGCGGCAGGGTCAAAGAAAAATAAAAGGAAGGAACCCGCATGGACACCTGTGAAGCTGCGCCCGTCTCGGCTCAAGAGATCCGCATCCAATGCCTCGGAACGCCGGAAATCGACTCCCCGTTGTCGTCCAACATGGCGACGGGCGGCGAGCGGCGCGTTGTCTTCAACGTGGATGAGGAACTGCTGGAAGAAGGCGCCGCGCCGTGCCCCATGTCCTTTGAGCTGGCGGGGCCCCGCAACCGGATCTACTTCGATCCGAGCAAGACGAAGTGCGCCATCGTGACCTGCGGCGGGCTGTGCCCGGGCATCAACGACGTCATCAGGGCCATCGTGATGACGGCGTACAACGCCTACCACGTCCCGTCAGTCCTGGGCATCCGTTACGGGCTGCAGGGGTTCATCCCTTCCTATCAGTATGATGTGCGTGAACTGACGCCGCACAGCGTGGAAGGCATCCACGAGTTCGGCGGGACTATCCTCGGCACGTCCAGAGGGCCGCAGTCTTCATCCGAAATCGCCACCGCCCTTGAGCGCCTGAACATCAGCGCGCTGTTCATCATCGGCGGCGACGGGACGATGAAGGCTGCGGCGTCCATCCAGCAGGAGGTCGCCCGGCGCGGCAAGCACATCTCCATTGTCGGGATTCCGAAAACCATCGACAACGACATCAATTTCATTCCCCATTCCTTCGGCTTTGAAACGGCGGTGGACAAGGCCGCCGACGCCATCCGCTGCGCCCACATCGAGGCCGCCAGCGTCTTCAACGGCATCGGCATCGTCAAGCTGATGGGGCGCGAGTCGGGCTTCATCGCCGCCAACGCCTCCCTTTCCATGCGTGAGGTCAATTTTGTGCTTGTCCCTGAAGTCCCCTTTAGCCTTTACGGGGAACGGGGCTTGTTCCCGGCTCTGGAAAAATGCCTTGCCGAGCACTCCCACGCCGTGCTCGCCGTGGCGGAAGGGGCGGGGCAGGATCTGCTTTCCGAGCACGAAACCCGCTGCGACGCTTCGGGCAACAAGGCCCTCGGCGACATCACCGGGTTCCTGCGCGGGAAGATCGCCGAATACTTTTCAGCCAAAAAGATACCTTACTATCTCAAATATATCGATCCGAGCTACATGATCCGGTCCGTCCCCGCCAACGCCAACGACAGGCTGTACTGCGGCTTTTTGGGCCAACATGCCGTGCACGCGGCCATGAGCGGGAAGACGGGCATGGTCGTAGCCAACATTATGGACAAGTTCGTCCATCTGCCGCTGGAGCTGGTAACGCGCAAGCGCCGCACCATGAGCGTGCGTTCCGACCTGTGGCAGTCGGTTTTGGAAACGACCGGGCAGGGGGACGTGATGGGCACGTCCCCCGAACCGGAACAACATCTGTAAGGAAGTCGAGGCTGAACCATGAACGAGCGGAAATTGCGGCAGCTCACCGAGCTGAGCAAGGAAGCGAGGCAGTTGCTCACCAAAATGATCGGCCAGATCGGCGTCGGGCATGTGGGCGGCTCCCTGTCCCTCATCGAAGCGCTGGTCTACCTTTATTATGAAGAAATGCGCGTGCGCCCCGAAGAACCGGGCTGGCCCGACCGTGACCGCATCGTGCTCTCCAAGGGCCATGCCGGACCCGCGCTGTATACCCTGCTGGCCATGAAGGGGTATTTTGATAAGGAAGTCCTCCTCACCCTGAACCAGCCCGGCACGAGGCTGCCGAGCCATTGCGACATGAAGCTGACCACGGGCATCGACATGACCGCGGGCTCGCTTGGGCAGGGGCTTTCGGCGGCGGTGGGCATGGCGCTGGCGGCGCGTATGGAGCGCAAGGATTACCGCGTCTACTGCATTGTCGGCGACGGCGAGCAGCAGGAAGGGCAGATCTGGGAAGCGGCCATGTATGCCGGGAGCCAGGAGCTCGACAACCTTGTCGTGCTGGTGGACGACAACGGGATGCAGATCGACGGCTATACCGACGCGATCAACGCCGTGCGCCCGCTCGACAAGCGCTGGGAGGCGTTCGGCTGGGCGACCCTGTGCATCGACGGGCACAACTTCTCGGAGCTCGAAGCCGCGCTGACCCATGCCCGCACCATCAAGAAGCGCCCCACCGCCATCATCATGGCCACGGTCAAGGGCAAAGGGCTTTCGGTCGCGGAAGGCAAGCTCAGTTCGCACAACATGCCCCTGTCGCCCGAAGACGTCGCCGCCGCTTTGCAGGAACTCCAATAAGGAACGAGGAATGCCGCCATGCTTGAATCTCAGGAAATGCGTAAGGTCTATTGCGATACGATGATCGCGCTTGCCAAGGAGGATCCCCGCATCGTGGACGTCGAGGCGGATCTGACCGGCGCGCACGGCATGAAGCCGTTCAAGGCGGCCTATCCCGACCGCTCCTTCAACGTGGGCATCGCCGAGGCCAATATGGTCGGCGTGGCCGCCGGGCTGTCCGCCTGCGGCAAGATCCCCTTCGTGCATTCTTTCGCCACGTTCGCCTCCCGCCGCTGCTTCGATCAGATCGCCATCTCGGTTTGCTACGCCGGACTGAACGTCAAAATCGTGGGATCCGATCCGGGCGTCGGCGCGGAACTCAACGGCGGTACGCACATGGCGCTTGAAGACATGGGCATCATGCGCACCCTGCCGGGCATGACCGTGTTCGAGCCCACGGACTCGGTGCAGCTCCGCAAGGCCCTGCCCGCCATCGTCGAGCACGAAGGCCCGGTATACATCCGGCTTTTCCGCCGTCAGGCCGAAAACGTCTTTGACGATGGCTACGAGTTTGATCTCGGCAAGGCCGATCTCCTGCGCGACGGTTCCGACGTGACCCTGATCGCGTCCGGCGTCTGCGTCGCCAACGCTTTGCAGGCCGCCGAAACGCTGGCTCAGGAAGGCGTATCCGCCCGCGTGCTCAACATCCACACCGTCAAGCCCATCGACGCCGAAGCCGTCATCAAGGCGGCCTCCGAAACCGGCGCGCTGGTTACGGCGGAAAACCACAGCGTCATCGGCGGCCTCGGCAGCGCCGTTGCGGAAGTGCTGGCGGAACAGCGGCCCACGCCGCTGGAACGCGTCGGCGTCAAGGATCATTTCGGTCAGGTGGGCAAGGCGCCCTATCTGATGGGCGTGTTCGGCATCACCGCTGCGGACATCGCCAAGGCGGCCCGCAAGGCCGTCGCCAGAAAGTAGCCGCCCCCGGCGTTCCGCCGGAACCATCCCGTTTCATTGGTTTCACCGTTTCCCCGCCCGTTCGGCGGGGGGGCTGAAGTCATACCTTTTTTCGGACTCAAGCAAGGATTGCATATGGATACCGTAGGCATTGTCGGACTGGGGGTTATGGGAAGCAATTGCGCGAAAAAATTGATGGAAAGCGGGGCCTCCGTAGCCGGGTACGATCCGTATCCACCCGCCGTCAAGCGCGCTTCCGAGGCCGGGGTGAGCATGTGCGGTTCTCCGGCGGAACTGGCGGGCAAGGCTGGGGTCATCCTGATGTTCGTCCCCGGCCCCGCCGATACGGAAAAGGTCGTGCTCGGCGAGGGCGGGATCGCGTCCGGGGCCCCTGAGGGCACCGTGGTCGTCAACATGAGCACGGTCGATCCGGGCGTGAACATCCGTATGGGCGAGGCGCTGGCCCCCAAAGGCATTGATTTTGTGGACGCCCCGGTCATGGGCAGCCCGTCCGGGGTTGGAAGTTGGGCTTTTGCGCTCGGCGGCTCGGATGAGGCCCTCGCCAAGATCAGGGATGTGCTCCTCGTGCTCAGCGGATCGGAAGAAAAACTGTTCCACATCGGCCCGCTTGGGCACGGCAACAAGCTGAAGCTGCTCAATAATATGATGCTCGGCGCGATCAACGCCTGCGCCGCCGAGACTATGGCGCTCGCCGAGCACATGGGGCTGTCCCAGAAGACGCTCATCGACGTGGCGGTCGCCGCCAACGCCCGCGTGCTCAGCAACGCCTACAAGGAAATCGGTGCCCGCATCGCCGAGGGGCGGTATGACGAGCCCACCTTTACCGTGGACATGCTCATCAAGGACAACAGGTTGTGCCTCGACATGGCAAAGGAGTACGGCGCGCCGCTCATTCTGGGCGCGGCGGTGGATTATGTGCATCGGATGGTTTCGGTTCAGGGCTACGGCGCGAAGGATCACGCCGTAGCATGGAAGGCCGTGGCGAAAAACTGGAAGGCATAGGGCCTGCGGGCGGTTCCGCAGGGCGGGCACGCCGCGGAACGGGCCGTCCGTGTTTTCCGGGCACGCGGCGCGTTTCGGGCGGCTGTGCCCGGACGTATCCCGAATGCTTTTTTGAGGGTGCCGGCTTCCAAATGGTTCTTCCCCAAAAGCACATGCCCTTTGCATGGGGCATAAGGCAAGGCTGTGCCATAGGAAATGGTTGATGTTATTCCTTTCAATTCTAGATCGTGTCGTCAATTAGATGTAATTCATTGGAAGTATTTAATTATTTTTAATAATTTCAAATGGTTATATATCAAATGGCAACACGGCCTAAGGGAATAGCCAATAAAATCCCCCAACCATAAAGCCATTGACGGGGAAATGAGAGAAAAAGCTCTCCTTTCACCATGCTGTGGGGATGGAACAACCACATTCTATGACAGAGCCTAAGGCAAAAACCGTTCAGTGGCAGCACCCTCGCTTCTTTTAGCCGTGGGGACATCCCAGGGGAGGTTTCATGCGTATTCTCGTAACGGGCGGCGCGGGCTTCATCGGTTCCCATCTTGTCCGCGCCCTGCTGCGGCAGGGCGACGAGGTCGTCGTTTTCGACCGTGTGCCGGTTCCTCATCTGTTGCAGGACATCATGGGTTCGATCACCTACGTGCAGGGCGACAGCGCTTCGGATCTTGACCTGTACAGGGCGGTGGCGGCCAACGGCATCGAGGGGATCTTCCATCTCGGCGCGCTCATGGCGGGCGTGTGCGAACGGAATCCGCCGCTGGCGTTTCAGGTCAACTTCCGTTCCACGCAGGTGCTGCTTGATGCGGCGGTGGCCTGCGGGGTGAAGCGGTTCTTCTTCATGAGCTCCATCTCCCTGTACAGCCCGGCTTCCGTTGAGCCCGTGCCGGAAGACGCGCCCAAGGAGCCCGCCACCATTTACGGGCAGACCAAGTTGGCCGGGGAACACCTGCTGCGCTGGTATGCCGACAATCACGGCATCGACAGCCGGGGCATCCGCCCCACATGGGTCTGGGGCCCCAACCGCACCAACGGCCTGACCACGCAGTATACGACGGGGCTTGTGGACTCCATCGCCAGAGGCGGCGAAGTACACGTCGACAACCCGGACGAGCGGGGCGACTGGATCTACATCCATGACACAATCAAGGCCATGCTGCTGGTCTGGAACGCCGAAAAGCCCGCGCAGCGTTTCTATACCGTCTGCGGCAGCGTCCACACGCTTCGGGAAGTCGCGGAACTGACCAACCGCCTTTGCCCGGAAACCAAAGTCACCTATGCGGAACACAGCGCGAACACCTCGCCGTATGCGTGTTCGTTCGACGATTCCGCTATCCGAAAGGAGCTGGGTTACGCGCCCGAATGGTCCATTGAGGACTCCGTAAAGGATTACATCCGCGTCGTTATGGGAAGGGGTTAGAGGCAATTGGCTGTGGAGGGGGGAACCTCCCCTGAGGAGGCTTTCCCCTTTCCCGGCCTTTGCCCCTTCCCAAGATTTTTGAAAGGAATGTATATGTCCGTATTGCTTGGTGTCTGTAATTGGGTGCATCCCCTGCTGCAATCTCCGTCATGCTGCAAGGCCCTGAAGGAAACGGGGATTGATGCCCTCCAGCTTGCTCTTGGGCCAGCCGGGGAGGGTTTTCCGCTGTCGTCGCCGGATGTGCGGCGGCAATGGAAGGAAGAGGCGGGGCTGTACGGCATCCGGCTTTCCGCCGTAGCTGTGCTGGATGTCTTGGAGCACGGCATGACCGCCGAGCCCGGAAGCGGGCGGCGGGCGGCGGCGGAAAAGGCCATTGCCGCCGCCGTGGACTGTGCCGCCGATATGGGGATTCCGCAGATCGTGCTGCCGAGCTTCAAGGCTTCGGCTATCCGCAGCAAGGACGATCTGCGTGAAACGGCCCGTTGCCTGCGGCTGGCCTGCGCACTGGCTAAACACCGTGGGGTTGCCGTCGCCACGGAGAACCTGCTTGACGCCACGGCGATGAAATCCCTTTTGAATATCGTCGGCTACGATAACCTTTGTTCCTGCCTCGACCTCTCCCATTTTGTCCTGCGTGGGCGGGAAGACGTGTTTGAGGCCTTGCCGGAACTCCTCGCCGCGTGCTGCGGCGTGCATCTCAAGGACGGCATGTACGGCGAACCCGGCGTCAGGCCTCTCGGTGAAGGGTCTTGCCGCGTGGGAGAATTGCTCGCGGCGTTGAAACGGGAAGGGTATGATGGGGCGCTGTTCCTCGAAAACCGTTATGTGGAGCCGGTTTTCGGCCCGGATCCCCTGTATGCGCTCAGGCGCGACGCCGAGTATGTCCGTCAGGCTTTTCTGTAATGGTTGTTGCCAGTTTTGGCTGTAACGTATCGCGGCGTTTCGGAAACATGCGGCCTCTTTTCTGAACGTTTTTTTGAGTGCAACGCCGTTGAGGGGATACCCGCCGGGCCACGGTTTTGCAGTATGGCCTGTTGCCCTACGGGATTATGGTGCCTCCGGGCGGGGCCTGGGCCCCGTTTGGCATGGAGCGGCGCATGTTTTTTGAAGCGATGCGGAATCTTTTGAACAAAGGATAGGTCAGATGCCTCTTACCGGACCTCGTGACATATTTGCGAAAGCCCTTGCGGGCGGTTTCGCCGTAGGCGCGTTCAACATCAACAATATGGAAACCGTGCAGGGCATTTTGCAGGCCGCCGGGGACGAGCGTTCCCCGGTGATCCTGCAAGTCTCCAACGGGGCGCGCCAGTACGCCGGACGGGGCTATCTCCGTAAGATGGCCGAAGCCGCTTCGGAAGAAACCGATGTGCCTTTTGTGCTGCATCTGGATCATGGGGCCGGTTTCGACATCTGCAAGGCCTGCATCGACGACGGGTTCACTTCGGTCATGATCGACGGCTCACACCTGCCTTTTGAGGAGAATGTGGCCGTCACCCGCCGCGTCGTGGAGTACGCCCACGACAGGGGGGTCTGGGTTGAAGCCGAGCTCGGACGGCTCGCCGGGGTCGAGGAAGCCGTTTCGTCCCGCGAATCCGTTTATACCGATCCCGAAGAGGCCGAAACATTTGTAGCCCGTACCGGATGCGATTCGCTTGCCGTTGCCATCGGGACGAGCCACGGCCCCTGCAAGTTTTCGGGGGAGGCGCGGCTTGATTTCGAGCGCCTTGACGCCATTGCCGCCCGTCTGCCAGGCGTGCCGCTGGTGCTGCACGGCGCGTCGAGCGTGCCGCAGGAGGCCGTGGCCGCCGTCAACGCGCACGGCGGGAATGTCGCGGGGACTTCCGGCGTGCCTGAAGATCTGCTTCGCTGTGCCGCCGCTTCCGCCATCTGCAAGATCAACATTGATACGGATCTGCGGCTGGCCGTCACCGCCGCCATCCGAACCCTCCTTACGGAGCGCCCGGAAACCTTCGATCCCCGCGCCTATCTGGCTGCGGGCCGCGAAGCCGTGCGCGAGATGGTTCGTCATAAGATTTGCGCCGTACTCGGTTCGTCCGGGCAGGCATAAGCGTTCGGCGTCCGACCCCCCGGACGCCGGGCAGGGCGTCCCCGCGTTTGCGAGCCCTCGGGGACGCCCTTTCTTTTTGCCTTGGCTGCGCCATAGGGATGGTTGGCGTTTTCGTGAAGTTCCGAAGGGATAGCCGATAACATGTCCCAGCCGTCCACCAATGGGAAGCTGGAGAAAAAGGCCGTATTTTCACCATACCTTGGAGATGAAACAACCATATCCTTCGGCAGGGCCTTCGGTTCATGCAGGCCGTCCCTTCCCCCAGAAAGGCATTGGGGAGACGCGCCGCCGCATTTCCCCGTATCATGGGCTGGAAGTTTTTGGTTCGGATATTGACGGCTGGGCTGTGTCATTATTTAACATATAATTATTTGAAATTATTGGAATAATTATTTTGTGACTTGAAAATAATTAAATAATTTCAATATATCATATCTAATTGATGACACGGCCTAGATTGGCCTGACGAGCTTTTTTAGTACGAAACATGAGGGAGCGTTTTCACTTTTTCAAAGTGGGGGCGCTCTCTTATTGTGTACGGGATCGGTATGCCGCTGCCGGGCAATGCGTGTTTTGGGGTGTACAACCGGGACGCCCCATAGCCGTTGGGAACTCCTTTATAATCATATCATATTAAAAATAATGTTTATTTCGTTGACGCACCATACCGTGTGAAGGATAGTATGGGAAAAAAGGAGACAGTCATGTCATACCGCATGGTCAAAAAGATCGTAACGGGCCGTCAGGCGATGGACGGGGCCGGGGTGCATCTGGTTCGCGTGCTTGGCTCAGGGACGATCCGGGACTTCGACCCGTTCCTCATGTTGGATGCGTTCGACTCGCTGAATCCCGCGGATTACGTGCGCGGTTTTCCGCTGCATCCGCATCGCGGGATTGAGACGTTTACATATCTGGTGAAAGGCGAAATCGACCACAAGGACAGCCTCGGCAACAGCGGGTGGATTCAAGACGGCTGCTGTCAATGGATGACGGCGGGCGGGGGCATCCTGCATCAGGAAATGCCCCAGCCATCCCCCCGGATGCTTGGGCTCCAGCTTTGGATCAACCTGCCGCGCGACAAGAAGATGGTTCATCCCAAATACCGCGACATCACCCCCGACGACATCCCCGTCATCGAGGAGAAAGGGGTGACGATCCGCGTCGTCACCGGAAAATACGGCACTATCGGCGGTGCGGTGCAAGGCGAATACGTGGACGTGCAGTTCCTTGATGTGGAGATGGGGCCCGGAGCTGCGTGGGAGATGGAAACCATCCCCGGCAATACCGTGTTCTCGTATCTCATGGAAGGTTCGTGCGCCTATGAGCCGGAAGGTGTGCTCCAGCCCGCCCGCCGTGCCGTCCTCTTCTCGGAAGGGGGCAATATCCGCCTCCATGCCGGGCCCGAAGGCGCCCGTATGGTCATCGTTTCCGGCAAGCCCCTCCGCGAGCCCGTGGCATGGGGAGGCCCCATCGTCATGAATACCGATGAAGAGCTGCGCAACGCGTTTATGGAACTGGAAGAGGGGACGTTCATCCGCCATGGGTAACATCCTGCGGCTGTCCCGCCGTTGAAAGGCGTGGGCGTCCTTCCAGCATCTGCCCGCGCCTTACCCAAAGCCCTCCTCACGCGCTCCCGCGGGATAGGGGCGCTTCAGGTTTGGAAGGCAACGCCAGCCTGAAAGGAACCCGCTTCGGGGGAGGCGTTTCCCCCGCCTTTGCCGAACGGGAAATCGCCTTCCCGCTTTTGACAATGCCGGAAACCGCGCGGCGGCGAACCTCGCGTTCCGATATGCAGAGAAACATCAGGAGGTACAGGATGCACCATTTCCGAGTCATGGCAGGCGCGATGGCGCTGCTGCTTCTGAGCGCTCCGGCTTCTTGGGCCGCAGCGCCGCAAAAGGCAAAGGCGGTGCCCACGGCGGAACCGTTTGAAGGGGTCGTTATCGCCGAAGGCCTTGCCGCCCCGTGGGATATGGTCTGGGGGCCGGACAACCATATTTGGGTTTCCGAGCGCGAAGGGAGCCGCATCACCAGCGTGGATCCCAAAACGGGCGAGAAAAAGCTCGTCGGCAGCATTCCGGGCGTGAAGGCCGGGCCGCAGCATGAAGGCGTGCTCGGCATCGCCCTTGATCCCGATCTCGGCAAAAACGGCAGCAAGAACAACGTCTATGTCGCGCATACATATATGGACGGCGGCAGGGAACACGCCCGCATCGTCCGGTTCCACTATGATCCGCAGACCCGGAAGATTGCCGATCCCAAAGTAATCCTGAGCAACATGCCCGCCGGGGATGACCACAACGGCGGCCGCCTGCGCTTCGGGCCCGACGGCAAGCTCTATTACTCCATCGGGGAGCAGGGGCACAATCAGGGCGCGAACGTCTGCAAGCCCATCGACGCCCAGCGTATCCCCACCAAGGCCGAACTCGACGCGGGCGATCATTTCGCCTATGCGGGCAAGGTGCTGCGCCTCAATCCCGACGGCGGCATCCCGAACGACAACCCGGTCATCAACGGCGTCAGGAGCCATGTGTACACCTACGGGCATCGTAACCCGCAGGGGCTTGTCTTTGTGGGGGATCTGCTCTTTGAGGCCGAGCACGGCCCTTCGTCTGACGATGAGATCAATTTCCTCGTGGCGGGCGGCAACTACGGCTGGCCGCATGTCGCCGGGTTCCGGGATGATCAGGGCTACGTATACGGCAACTGGTCGGCGGCCCCCGACTGCGAAAAGCTGGCGAAGAGCTACTTCCCGACCGATATCCCCGCCGGCGTCCCGCAGCAGAAGGAAACCGAGTGGAAGGCCGAGGATTTCCGCGAACCCATCAAGACGTTCTATACCGTGCCGAATTCGTACAACTTCCGCGACGGGCATTGCGGCGACATGGCCTACCTGTGCTGGCCGACCATCGCGCCGTCGAGCGTCGCCTACTACCCGGCGAACGGCCCGATCCCCGGCTGGGGCAACTCCCTTCTTGTGACCAGCCTCAAGAACGGCGCGCTGTATCGTGTACCCCTCAATGCCGACGGCAAAACCGCGCAGGGCGACGTGACCAAGTACTTCCATACGCCCAACCGCTACCGTTCGGTGCTCGTCTCGCCCGACGGGAAGACCATTTATGTGGCTACCGACGTGCGTGGCAACGCTCTCGGCAGCGACGGCAAGCCCGTCAACGACATGAAGAACCCCGGTTCGATCATCGCGTTCATCTACGACGCCAAGCAATAATTTCCGGTAAGGAACGTACGGAGTTCCTGATGGAGGGAAACCTTTCTGGAGAGAGGTTTCCCTCTTTTGGTTTTCTTTACCTTTGCTGTGGCATCCGGCTGATAGGAAAAGCGGAATGGTGGGAACCTCTCCCGCGTGGAAGATCCGGAAATGTGGTGAAGAGAAGGGGAGGCTCACAAAGAAGTATTCGCATGGCTCCCTCTTCTTTTTCCTATGAGAGGAGGCTTGGGGCTTTGGCTCCCATAGAGTTGGGGAACCGTATCCCTTTGCTTCGCAAGAAAAAAAGATCCTTTCCGGATGGCCCATTCAGCGCCATGCTTCAGGCGGTTCCGTTGGCGGCCTCGCGGTCAAAGGAATCGGGGAGCAGGTCAAGGGCGCTTCCCCTGCCGGCGCGTAGCTTGCCGGACGGCTTATCTTCGCGTTCAAGCAGGGTGGGCATTTCTTTTCCGGCGCGCCGCTCGTACCTTGTGGAGCACAGGGAAAGCGCCCTTGCCGGGGGCCGGGAGGAGCCTCCGGGGGAGGCCCCGCTTCAGGCTTGCTTCGGTTCGGGTGTCCGTTTGCCGCCCAGTTTGCTGGAAAGGCCCATGAACACCGTATAGAAAAACGGGGCGTACAGCACGGTGAGCAGCGCCGTCGCCACCATGCCGCCGAAAACGGCAGTACCCAGATATTGCTGGTTGATCGCGCCTGCGCCCGTTGCCCAGAGCATGGGCAGGGCGCCCACGGCATAGGCCAGCGAGGACATGAGGATGGGCCGGAACCTGACGCTGGCGGCCTTGTGCGCCGCCTGCATGGGGGTCATCCCCTGTTCCCCGTAGCGGCGCGCGTACAAGACCAGAATCAGCGCGTTTTTGCTGGACATGGCGATGAGCAGCAACATCCCGATCTGCACATAGATATTGTTGTCCATGCCGCGCAGCATGATGGCGGCCACGGTGCCGAACAGCGCCAGCGGGATGACCAGCAGCACGCCGAGGGGCAATATCCAGTTGGCATACAGCGCGGCGAGGATCAGGTAGACCAGCAGGATCGCCAGACCGACGGCAATGGCGGCCTGCCCGTGGCTTTTCTCTTCCTGAAAACTCATCCCCGTCCACTCGTAGCCGAAACCTTGGGGCAGTACCCGCCCGGCGATTTCTTCCATAGCCTTCATGCCGGCGCCAGTGCTGACGCCGGGGGCGGCGCTGCCCTGCATGGATGCGGAAGAGTAGAGGTTGTAGCGCGTCACGATGCTCGGCCCGCTGACCTGCCGGACGGAAGCGAAACCCGCCAGCGGCACTTCCTCGCCCTTGCCGTTGGGCACGCGCAGGGACAAAAGGTTGTCCGCCGTGCTGCGGTAGCGTTCGGCGGCCTGCACGCGCACCTGATAGTTCTGGTTGTATTTGCTGAAGGTATTGATATACTGGCCGCCGAACGCCGTCTGTATGGCCGTGAAAAGTTGCGGCAGGGCAATGCCTTCCGTCATGGCCTGCGTGCGGTTCACGTTCAGGTAGAGCTTGGGCGTCGAGGCGGAATACAGGGACATGACATGCTCAAGGCGCGGATCTTTCGCCGCCGCTTCCTCGTAGGCCCGTACCGCCGCCTCCAGCGCCTGAGGCCCGCGGCTGGCCCGGTCTTCGATCATCATGTCGAAGCCCCCGGCATTGCCGATGCCCATGATGGGCGGCGGCGGGATGACCATGAATTCGCCTTCGGGGATTTGGCCGAATCCCCGGTAGAGTTCGTCCATGATGGCGTACTGGTTGAGTTTGGTGCCGCGTTTCGCCCAGCTTTCAAAGATCACGAAGGCCGTCACCGCATTGGGCAGGGCCGCGCCTTCCAGCATGGAAAAACCGCTGATGGTGACCCATGTTTCCACGCCGGGCGTGTTGGCGAACACCTCATCCATACGGCCCGCCAATTCCGAAGTGCGCGGGCTGGCCGCGGCGTCGGGCAGTTGTGCGCTCACAAGGACATACCCCTGATCCTCTTCGGGCAGGAAGCCCTGCGGCAGGGTTGTCAGCCCCCAGACGGCAAAGGCGGCGAGGACGCCGTACGTCAGCAGGGCGATGGCGGGCGAGCGCAGGGTGATCCCCACAATGCGCATGGCAAAGCCGTGCAGGGCGTTGTACCCGCGGTTGAAGGCCCGGCAAAAGACATTGCCCGTCGTCACGTCGGCCTTGTCTTCCGCAAAATCGGGCCGTTCGCCTTGTGGGACGTCGAACGAGGCCGGGCGCACGGCTTTCTGCTGGCGGAGCAGCAGGGAGCATTCCGTGGGCGTGAGCGAGATGGCGAAAACGGCGCTGAGGAGTGCCGCGCCGCCTATGACCAGCGCGAACTGGCTGTACAGTTGCCCGGTGATGCCGGGGAGCGTAGCAGCCGGAAGGAATACGCTGGCAAAGACGAACATCACCGCCACTATGGAGAGGAACAGATCCCTCATGCCAGCGAGGGCGGCTTCCTGCGGCGTCAGCCCCCGCTCCAGATGGGACATGGTGGCTTCCACAACGATGATCGAGTCGTCCACGATGAGCCCTATCGCCAGCACGAGCGCGAAAAGCGATATCATGTTCACCGAAAAACCGGCGATGTTCAGGAAAACGAACGCCCCCATGAGGGTCACGGGAATGACCACCGCCGGGCCGACCGCCGCCCGGAAGTTCTGGAGGAAGACCAGCACGACCAGCATGACCAGCACGATGGACTTTACAAAGGTCAGGTATACCTGCGTCACGGCGATGGAAACGAAGTGCGACGTGTCGAACGGCATGGTCCAGCGCATGTCGGGCGGGAAATCCTTGGACAGCTTTTCCATGGCGCTGCGGATGTTGGCGGCGGTTTCAAGGGCGTTTGCGTCGGGCAGCTGGTAGATGGCGATGAGCGCCGCGTTGTCCCCGCGGATCTGGGACTGCGCCCCGTAGGACTGCGCCCCCATTTCGATTTCGCCCACGTCGCGCAGCCGGATTATCTGGTTGCCGGGCAGCGTCTTGACGATGATGTCGCCGAATGCCGTGGGCGTGTCCAACTGCCCCTGCATGAGCACCGTCAACTGCATGGCCTGCTTGTCGGAATTGGGCCTGCCGCCGACGTTGCCCGCGGCTACCTGGACGTTTTGCTGGCTGATGGCCTGATTGACCTCGTCCACGCTCACGCCGAGGTAGTTGAGCTTGTCGAGATCCAGCCAGATCCGCATGGCGTAAAACCCGGCCCCGAAAGCCTGCACCTGCCCGACCCCCTTCACGCGGGAAAGGACGTTTTCGATTTGCAGGTTCGCGTAGTTGGCCAGAAAAAGGTTGTCGTAGGAGCCGCCGGGGGAATCGAGGGCTATGACCTGCAGGATGGAGGGGGAGTGTTTGGTGACCGTGACCCCCTGCTGCTGTACGACCTCAGGCAGAAGCGGGAGCGCGTTGTTGACCAGATTTTGCAGCAATACCATGGCGATATTGACATCGGTCCCCAGCGCGAAGGTGACGGTGAGGGAATAGGTGCCGTCATCGGCGCTGGTGGAGGACATGTATATCATGTTTTCCACGCCGTTGACTTGCAGCTCTATGGGCGCGCCGACGGTCTTGGCCACGGTTTCCGCGTCCGCGCCGGGATAGCTGGCGGAAACGGCGATCGTGGGCGGGGTGATGTCGGGATACAGCGCTATGGGAAGGCGCGTCAGCGACACGATGCCCAGAATGACCGCAATGATGGCAATGACGTTGGTAAAAATGGGATTTTGGACGAACAGGCGTGTAAACATAGGACATTCCTCATACTGCGGGGGAGGGGCCGACAGCGTGCGGCGGGGCGTCACTGCGCGGTGTTGGTGACGGCCATGCCCTGCCGGATATGGGCCATGCCGTCATAGATAACCAACGATTCCGGGGTAATCCCGCTGATGACGGCAATACGGTCACTGCCCACGGCGGGCCCGGTCGCCACCGGGATCATGCGGGCCCGGCTGTCCTGCCCGATGACGTATACAAAGGATTTCCCCTGATTTTCCAGTACGGCCTGCCGGGGGATCACCATCACTTCGTTCTCACGCTCCGTGGTGACCTGAACCCGTACGAAAAGGCCCGGAAGCAGCTTGCCGTCCGTATTGGGGAAAGCGCCGCGCAGGGCGAGCGTCCCGGAAGAGGCGTCCACTTGCGGGGAAATGTAGTCGAGCTTCCCCTTGATGGAATAAGGCCCATCGCCGACGGCCAGTTCCAAGGGGATGGATTTGGCGTCGTCGAAGCTGTTCAGAAGCGGCAGGATGCTGTCCGCCGGGGCTGTAAAATCGGCATAGACGGGATCCTGGGAAACGATGGAGGCAAGCGTTCCGGTCTGCGGGCTGATGACGTTGCCGACGTCCACTTTATGGCGCGACACGCGCCCGGTGAACGGGGCCTTGATGACCGTATACCCCAATTCGATGCCCGCTTGGGTCAGGGCGGCTTGCGCGGCGGCGACCTGTGCTTCGGCATTGCTCAACTGTTCGCGCCAGCTGACCACCGTGGACTGTGAGGCCGCCCGTTCCGCGTAGAGCTTCCGGTTGCGGGCGTATTCGACCGCCGCCCTGTTCCGCACCGCCTTCTGCGCCGCCAGCGTGGCTTCGGCCTGCTGCCGTTTGGCCTTGTACATCGTGGGATCAATGACGAACAGGGTGTCCCCTTCCTGCACGAGCGCACCGTCCGCATAGGCTATTTTTTGGAGCGTGCCTTCCACACGGGCCACAATGTCCGCAGTGCGCACGGCCTGCGTCATCCCCGTGCTTTCCACCAGCAAAGGCACGTTCCGCCGCTCCGGTTTGACGGCGGCCACGGGCAGGGGTTCATCCGTTTCCGCCTTATGCGGCGTGTCGTTGCAGCCGGACAGAACAAGGCAGAGGGCCACAACGATCCCCGGCAGTCCGGGCAGGAGGGACGCAGGCACGCGGGTGGGGTTTTGGCGAAGGGCTGTTTGGGAGTCGCAGCTGTGCATATCAGTAACCTCTGTGCGTTTCGGCTTGTGGGAGCTTGGGCTGTCCGGCAGCGGGGGCGCTTTCCATATCGCGCAGCATGCCGCCCCAGTCGGTACGCTTTTTCATCGCGTCGACGGTGGCCTTGGGCAGGGGCAGGGGCTGGGGCTGCCAGCCGCCGCCCAGGGCCCGGAACAGGGCCACGGCTTGCAGCGCCGTGTTTCCCGCTGCCGCCGCAACGCTGTTTTCTTGCTGGTATTGTGTGGTCTGGGCCGAGACGACCGTGGTAAAATCGGTGCTGCCCGCGTTGTACTGCTCAAGCGCCAGCTTGGTGGAGCGCCCGGCGGCTTCGGCGGCCTGCTGGAGCAGGGTCAGGCGCTGGCGGGAACGGATGAAGGAACTCATGGCGTCCTCGGCTTCCTGCAATGCCCGCAGCACCGTTTGTTTGTAGGTGACGAGGCTTTGCTGGAAAACGGCGTCCTGCGCGCGCACGGCATTGTACAGCCGTCCGTAGTTGAGGAAGGGCAGCACCAGGGACGGCGAGGCGCTTGCGGTGAAGGCGTTGTGCGAGAAGGTGTCTCCCAGCGTGAAGGCCCCGACGTCGCTTCCTTGGAATCCCAGAAAGCCGCTGATGGAAAACGAAGGGAACAGCGCCGCCTTGTTGATGCCTATGCGCGCGCACTGGGCCGCCGCTTCCTGTTCCGCCTGCCGTACATCGGGCCTCCGGCGCAGGAGATCCGCCGGGACGCCTATGGCTATGTCCAGAGGGATAAAGGACTGGGCGGTGCGTTCCGCCGCGTATGGCATTGCCCCTTGAGGAAGCGTTTTCCCCGCTGTGGGCCCGGAAGACGCCCGCGCTGCTCCGGGAGCCGTTTGGGGCGGCTGCGGCATCCAGTCCGGGGCCAGTTCCGGTATGGGGCCGGGGGGGATGCCGAGAAGCACGCACAGGGCATTGCGGCTGGCGATCAGCTGGGCTTCCAACTGCGGGATGTCGGCTTCCGTATTCTTCTGCATGGCGACGGCTTGATCGTAGTCCCGCCCGCTTGAGGCTCCCAAGCGGAACATGGCTTCGGTCAGGCGTACGGATTCCTTCTGCGCCAAGCTGTTGCGTTTTGCGATTTCCAGTTGTTTTTCCGTCATGCGGTAGCTGAAATACTGTTGGGCGACATCGGCGCTGAGCGTTACGAGCGCGAGCTCATAGCCCGCATGGGCGCCTTGCAGGGCGGCCTTGGCGGCTTCGGCGTTGCGCCGGTACTTGCCCCAGATGTCGATTTCCCACGTCGCCTGAAAGCCCAGATTCAGTTGCTGGATGGTGCCGGGCTGCGAGGGCTCGCCCGGTTGGGGCGCATCGGCGGATCGGCGGCTGGGGTGTTCGGAGCCGTATGTTCCGGTGAGCTCCTGCGTCTGCGGAAAGAAACTGCCTATGGCAATGGCATATTGCGCGCGGTACTGTACGATTTTCAGCAGGGCCGCCTCGATGGTGGGGCTGGAGAGGCGCGCCCGCGTCACAAGCTGGTTCAGGGCGGGGTCATTGAAGCTCTGCCACCATGTATCCAGGGAAACATTCCCGGCGAGAGGGGGCTGCGGGTCGCCCGCATCCCATTTTTCCGGCATGTTTTGCATATCGGGCCGCTCGAAATCAGGCCCCACGCTCCATGTGGAGCACCCCGGCGCCCCGATCAGGCATAGCGTCACGATGAGCGATTGGGCTATGCCCGTTTTAAGCCCGTGGGATCGCGTTCGGGAGGAACGGCTGCGGAATGGGGAGGGATTACAGGCCAATGCAGTAGAGAATACGTTGTTCGGCATACGGCATCCTGAATGCAAAAGGATCACGGCAAGGCTTCAAGCAATGGTGGAGGGACAGGGAGCCCTTTTCCTTATGAATAGCTCGTTTTGGGCGAACTCCCATGATTACTTGAATGATTCTCATGAGGTATGGGGAGGGAATACGTTTTGGGGCGGCAATGCCGCTGGAAGGCATCAACGGGCTGACGCCGTGCGCGAAAAAAGGTGCCGCGCTCTTGGAGCGGGGCACCTTGTGGGGCCGTGTTAACGGAATCCGCCTGATGGGGCGTTTTTTTCCCGTTATCGGAGCAGCAGGATCGCCGCCCCGGTGCAGGCTATGATGGAGCCGATGATGGAATTGTGGGCGGGGATGCGGCGCTCCATGATCCCGGTGATGATGAGCAGGGCGATGGGCTGAAGCCCGATGAGCATTGCGGCGACGGCGGCGGGGAGGTAGTCGAGGGCGACGCACGAAAGCCAGATGCCCCCGGCGGGGCCGAAAAGGCAGCCGAGCGGGAAGAGCTTGAGGATGCCGGGGTTGGCCTTGAGGTTCCCGAACGCCGGACGGATGGCCCCGAAGGCAAGCCCGACCGCCCAGATGCCCACTGTGGAAATCGCGTTGCGGTAGAAAGCCAGCGGCAGCGCGCCGATGCCCTCTTGGAGGGCCTGCTTGGAAAAAACGATGCCGAGCGCGACGAAGACGGCGGCAAGGAGCGAAATGACGACCCCTTTGTTGCGCTGCCTGTTGGATACCGGGGGATTATGGGCGTCCCGCTGTTCGGAGAGGATCACGAGGATCACCCCGCATGTCGCCACGAACATTCCGAGCCAGCCTTGCAGCCCTATATATTCGTTCAGATAGATGGAGCCGAAGAGGGCGGTGAAGCACGAGGACAGCGATTGGCATACCTGCGCCGGGCGCAGGCCGATGGTCAGCGCGCCCGCGTACTGGCAGGCGTCGCCTATGATGATCCCGAACACCCCGGATGCCGCCGCCAGCCAAAACAAATGCAGCGACGGAAGCCACAAGTCGCCCGTAATCAGGCAAAAGATGCCGAGCACCACGCTTGCCAGCGGCTGCCGGATGAGCATGACCGCCGGTATCCCCACCACCCTTGAGGCCGTCGTATGGACGACGCACCCAAGGGCCCATGAAAAGGCCGTCGCTATAGCCAGAAAAACGCCGAACCCGGACATACGACCCAT